>Ga0116231_10006921_pt1 | contig 21202 bp, 16 predicted proteins | sample S1TSphgellanicum_2_FD_89695 | JGI IMG/M metagenome (GOLD analysis project Ga0116231, IMG submission 89695) | Host-associated microbial communities from peat moss isolated from Minnesota, USA - S1T2_Fd - Sphagnum magellanicum MG | ecosystem: Host-associated > Plants > Peat moss > Unclassified...
GACGTCCGCCATGTGCAGACCGACCGTGGGTTCGTCGAGCACGTACAGCGTATGCTGTCCGTCGCGGCGTGCCGCATCGAGACCCGGACCGTCGGTGCGCGTCTTTGCCAATTCGGCGACCAGTTTGAGGCGCTGGCTTTCGCCGCCCGACAAGGTCGGACTCGCCTGACCGAGACTCAAGTAGCCGAGTCCGACCTGCGAGAGCAGTTCGAGCGCATGCTGCACGCTGCGGTGGGCGGCGAAAAACGGCAGGGCCTCGTCGACGCTCATGGCCAGCACCTCCCCGATGTTCTTGCCCCGGAAGGTCACGCCGAGGGTCTCGGCGTCGAAGCGCCGACCCTTGCACACGTCGCAGGACACCTGCACGTCCGGCAGGAAATTCATCTCGACGCGTTGCACTCCCTGCCCCTCACAGGCGGCGCAGCGCCCCCCAGCCGTGTTGAACGAGAACCGGCTCGCCGTGAAGCCGCGCAACCGCGCCTCCGAGGTTTCCGCGAACACGCGGCGAATCGAATCCCAGAAGCCGATGTAGGTGGCGGGACAGGAGCGCGGCGTCTTGCCGATGGGTGTTTGGTCCACCTCGAGCACCCGCGTCACGCGCTGCCAGCCGCGGATCTCGGCGCAGCCGTCGAGCGCCACCGCCGCTTTTCGGGAGCGCGCGGTCGCGACCAGTCGTTGCAGATTCCCGAGCAGCACGTCACGCGCCAGCGACGACTTGCCGGATCCCGACACGCCGGTGATCACGGTCAAGCGGCCGATCGGAATGCGCGCATCCACGCTGCGCAGGTTGTGCAGCGTCGCGCCGATGATCTCGAGCGAGGGCAGCTTGGCATTCACCGGCCGGCGGGGCAGGTGCGAATGCACGAGCGGTGCCGCAAGGCAGCGCCCGGTCACGGATTCCGGGATGCGTTCGAGTTCGGCTGCCGTACCTTGGGCGACCACCCGGCCGCCCGTGCTGCCGGCGCCGGGCCCGAGATCGATCACGTGATCCGCGCGCCTGATCGTCTCCTCGTCGTGTTCGACCACGAGCAGGGTGTTGCCCTTGGCACGCAGCCGATCCAAGGTCGCGAGCAGCGCCTGATTGTCGCGCGGATGCAGTCCGATGGTCGGCTCGTCGAGTACGTAGCAGACGCCGGTCAGATTGGACCCCAACTGAGCGGCGAGCCGGATGCGCTGGGCCTCGCCGCCCGACAGCGTCGGTGCCGCGCGGTCCAGTTCGAGATAATCCAGGCCGACGTCGTGCAGGAACGCAGCGCGGCTCTGCAACTCCGTGAGCAGATCACGGGCAATCTCGAGTTCGCGGCCGACCAGGGTCAGCGACTCCAGGAACGCACCGAACTCGCGCACCGAGCGGCGCGTCACCTCGGCGATCGACGCTCCGCGGAACAGGACGGCGAGAGCCGTCGGATTCAACCGGCGGCCGGCGCAATCGGGACAGGCCGCGAGCGCGCCGCGCGAGCGTTCGGTCCACGCGGCTTCCTCGCCGGTTTGGTCGGCGTCGAACTCGGGCAGATCGAGCCCGGTACCGAAACAGCTCGTGCACCAGCCGTGCTTGGAATTGAACGAAAACAGGCGCGGATCGAGTTCCGGAAAGCTCTGCCCGCAGGACGAGCAGGCGCGCTGGGTCGAGAAGATGCGCGGAGTCGACCCGCTGTCCTTGTTCAACGCGCTGCGGGCCGATCGCCCGGCGCCGGGCGGGGATTCGAGCACGTGCACCACGCCTTTCCCGTGGGTCAGTGCCGAGCGCAGCGCGGCGCGCAGCTCAGGCTCTGCCGCTGCGCGGACCGCCACGGTCGCGACGGGTAGCTCGATGTCGTGTTCGACGAAGCGGTCGAGGCGCGGCCACTTCGCGGTGGGCGCGAGGGCGCCGTCGACGCGCAGCGTCGCAAAGCCCTTGCCGCGGGCCCATTTGGCGAGCGCCGTATAAAGACCCTTGCGCGCGACGATCAGGGGCGCGAGCAACTGAACGGTGCGGCCGCGGTAGTCCTCGAGCAGTCGTGCCGCGATGGCATCCTCGCTCTGCGGCTCGATCGGCACGCGACACGCAGGACAATGCTGCGTCCCCAATTTCACGAACAGCAGGCGCAGGAAATGATAGATCTCGGTCTGCGTCGCCACGGTGCTCTTCTGGCCGCCGCGACTCGTGCGCTGCTCGATCGCCACCGTGGGCGGAATGCCATAGATCGCATCGACGTCGGGTCGGGACGCCGGCTGAACGAACTGGCGGGCATAGGCATTCAAGGATTCGAGATAGCGCCGCTGCCCCTCGGCGAACACGATGTCGAAGGCCAGCGTGCTCTTGCCGCTGCCGGAAACGCCGGTCAGGACCGTGAACTGGCCGCGGCGCAAGATGACGTCGATGTCCTTGAGGTTGTGTTCGCGGGCACCGCGGATCTCGATGCCACGGTCCCCGGCGGCCGCGCGGGGCCAGGGCATGAGCGGTTCCGCGGCGCGCAACGCCGGTACGGTGGGCGCCACGGCGTCGCGCAAGGCGCGTCCGGTATGCGACGCCGGTTCCGCCATGACGTCCTCGGGCCTGCCGACGCACACGATCGTTCCGCCGGCATCGCCCCCGTCGGGCCCGAGATCGATGATCCAGTCCGCCGCGGCAACGACGTCCAGATGGTGTTCGATCACGAGCAGCGAATGGCCCGCCGCGACCAGGCGCCGGAAGGTGGAGAGCAGCTTGGCGATGTCATCGAAATGCAAACCGGTCGTCGGCTCGTCGAACAGGAACAGCGAACCCCGCGCCGGGCTGCCGGCGGCGGCGGTGCCGCCGCGCTTCACGGCGCGGGCCGAGCGCTCGCCGGTCACCTGGGCCGCGAGATGTGCGGCGAGCTTCAAGCGTTGTGCCTCGCCGCCCGACAGCGTCGGTACGGCTTGACCCAAGCGCAGGTAATCGAGACCGACTTCGGCGAGGACGCCCAGGCGGTCGACGATCTCGCGATCGCCGGCGAAGAACCCGAGCGCCTGGGCCACGGTCATCTCGAGCACATCGGCAATGCTCTTGGGGGCGAAGCCGGGCATCGTCAGGCGGCACTCGAGGACCTGCGGCCGAAAACGCTTGCCGTTGCAGTCGGCGCAGCGCAGGTAGACGTCCGAGAGAAATTGCATCTCGACGTGCTCGAAGCCGTTGCCGCCGCAACTCGGGCAGCGACCGTTACCGGCGTTGAAACTGAACGTGCCGGCGGTGTACTTGCGCTCGCGCGCTTCCGGCAATGTCGCGAAGCGTGCGCGAATCGCATCGAAAACGCCGATGTAGCTCGCCGGGTTCGAGCGGGTCGTGCGCCCGATCGGGCTCTGATCGACCATGATCACGGCGTCGATCGCGGCGGCGCCGAGAAGTCGCGCGTGCGCGCCGGGATTGTCGGTCGGCTGTCCCTTGAGGCGCTTGAGACCCTTGTACAGCACCTCGTGTATCAGCGTGGATTTGCCCGAGCCGCTGACGCCGGTCACGCAGACCAGCCTGCCGAGCGGAATCGCGACGTCGACGTTCTTCAAGTTGTGCTCGGTCGCGCCCTCGATGCGCAGTTCGCCCGCGAATGGCCCGGGTGGTGCGCCGCCGCCGCTATCGACGCGGCGGCGCTGCAGCAGATAATCCGCCGTCAATGACCGAGCCGCGGTCGACAATGCATCGTAGGGGCCATAAAACACGACTTCGCCGCCGCGTTCGCCGGGTCCGGGACCCAAGTCGAGCAACCGGTCGGCAGCCGCCATGACCTTGGAGTCATGCTCCACCACGACGAGCGTATTGCCCGCGTCGCACAGGCGCCGCATGATCGTGACGATGCGGTCAACGTCGCGCGCATGCAGACCGATGGACGGCTCGTCCAGCACGAACAAGGTGTTCACGAGCGAGGTGCCGAGCGCCGTGGTCAGATTGATGCGCTGAACCTCGCCGCCCGACAAGGTTCGCGATTGTCGATCCAGGTTCAGGTAACCCAAGCCCACCTCGCACAAGAATCGCAGACGGGTGCGGATCTCGCCGAGCACCAGCGCGGCCGCCTCGTCGAGCGGCGCCGGCAGGCGTAAAGCGTCGAAAAACTGCCGGCAGCGGTCGATCGGCAGCAGCATCACGTCACGGATGTTGAGCGCAGGCTCGCCCAGGCGCCACAGCAGCGAATCCGGCTTCAGGCGCGCACCCCGGCAGGCGGTGCATTCGGTATAGGAACGGTACCGCGACAGCAGCACGCGGATGTGCATTTTGTACGCTTTGGTCTCCAACCAGGCGAAGAAGCGGCGGACCCCGTACCAGATGCCTTTCTGCCATTCCCCCTCGCCGTCGAGCACCCAGGCGCGCGCCGTGGCAGGCAGATCCCGCCAGGGCACGTCGACGGGAATGCCGCGCTTGCGCGCGAATTTCAAGAGATCTTGCTGGCACTCGCGGTTGGACTCGGTCTGCCAGGGCTTGATCGCGCCGCCGGCGAGACTCAAGGAGCTGTCGGGTATCACCAGGTCGAAATCGACGCCGATCAGCCGCCCGAACCCCTTGCAGGTCTCACAGGCCCCGAGCGGCGAGTTGAAGCTGAAGCTGCTGGGGGTCGGGTCCTTGTAGTCGAGGTCGCAGTCCGGGCAGTGCAACGCGGTCGAGTAGCGCCACGGTGCTACGGCGCCGTCCTGCGCGTCGGCATACACGTTCACGCGGCCGTTCCCGAAGCGCAGCGCCGCCTCGATCGCGTCCGCGACCCGGCCGGATTCGACCGCGCTGATTCGAAACCGGTCTTGCACGACCTCGAGACCGCCGCGGCGCCGGGCGTGAATGCGTGCGTAGCCCTGGCGCGCGAGCAGCGCTTCGATCTCCGCATCGGAAAAATTCTGAGGGACGGCGACCGGAAACGTCAGCACCAGGCGCGGGTCGGCGGCCGCGCGGGCGCGCTCCGCGACCGCGTGTGCGATCGATGCGACGGTGTCGCGCCGCACGACGGCACCACAGCCGCGGCACTGCAGCCTTGCCGCCTTGGCGAACAGCAGCTTCAAGTGATCGTTGATCTCGGTCATCGTGCCGACCGTCGAACGCGACGTGCGCACCGGGTTCGTCTGGTCGATCGCGATCGCCGGCGGGATCCCCTCGATCGCATCGACGCGGGGCTTGTCCATGCGGTCCATGAATTGCCGCGCGTAGGGGGAGAAGGTTTCGACGTAGCGCCGTTGGCCCTCGGCGTACAGCGTGTCGAAGACCAAGGACGACTTGCCCGACCCGCTCACGCCCGTGACGACGACGAGCGCGTTGAGCGGGAAATCGAGGTCCAAGTCTTTGAGGTTGTTCTGACGGGCGCCGCGGATGCGAATCGCATCGAGTCGCGGCGGATCTAGGGGCGGCATGTTGCCGCGAGTGTAGCGCGTCGCCGGGCCGCCTGCGACGGGAGGTGGACGCCGCCGCGCGGTGGACGCGGCGGTGGCGCGGTGGACGCCGTCGCGTTCGCTCAGCGGCCGGCGAACTGTTCCATCATGAGGCCCGTGCCGCCGCGGCTGACGTGCGCGACGATCGCCGTACGGCGGTGGATCTTGGTGACCAATCCCAAGTTGATCGCAAACGCGAGCTGCACCTGTTGTCCCTTGCGCAAGCCGAGATTTTCGGTCTCGACGAACACGCCGTTCGCACTCAGGTTCTTAGCCTTGCAGATGCGGCTCTTTCGTCCAGACATCACCACGTACACCGTAGTGCGCGCGCGATGTCGAGTGTGCAGGCGACGCTCCATCGATACGATCCCTTCCAGGCATGTTTTTAGTGGGATCATTATGCACACAGGTCACAGATTTAGCGAAGCGCAGAAAATATTTCACGGCGATATGTCGAATCCGCCGTGATTGGCGCCTCCGGCGCCGGTCCGGACCGACTCAGGCGACGTCTTTTCGCCGGATCGCGAGCTGTTCGGGGGCTTCGATCCCGACCTTGACACGGCGCCCGGTACCCCCTAGGAGGGTGATCAGGATCGGGCCGTTGGCGAAGAGCTGCTCGAGGGTCATCTTGACGTCGGTGCCTTCGGCCGGCTGGATCAATATCGATTCGTCCGCTCGCCGGCTTAAGACCAACATGGGTTACGCGCGCGCCAAGGCTCGCAGCGCCTTGGCGAACGTCTTGCCTTGCGGCCCATAGGTGCCGATCTCACCGCCACGGACGATGTCGATGAGCTGGCGCACCTGACGCTGGCGCACGTTCACGATGTAACCATTGATGTCATTCGACTTGCGGCATTGCGCCATGATTTCCATGAGCGCCTGCCAGCGCTCGCCGACCTTGTGCGGCAGCTGCGCGAGTTCCTGAAGCGCGTCGGCTTGAGTCGGCGCGCGGTCGGGCGGGGGCAGTCGGATCGATGCGGCGTCGCACAAACTCTGGCGCTCGCCGTCGAGCATTTCGAGGTTCTTCAGCACGGCGATTTTCTCCTCTGCACAGTGGGCCACAGCAGCCGCCGCCGTGCCCGTGAGGGCACCGCGTTCAGCGTCGAGCGTTGCCGCCAACTGCCGGGCGACTTCGATCTCTCGATCGAGGAGCCGCTCCAGGCGTTCGCGGGCGTCGTGGGAGGTCATCATGGCTAGCTCAGGTTGCTGTCGAACTCGAGCAGTTTGTCGGCCACGCGTCCGGTGTCGACTTGGTAGGAGCCGCTCTGGACGGATTGCTTGACGGACGCGACTTTCGCCGCATCGACGACCGGCGTGTTGGCGAGCGTCTCGTGGAGCTTTTGCAGCGTGCGCGCCGAGCCGGTGAACGTCACTTGATCTGCGGTGGATGCGGATGCCGCGGCCGCGGCAGTCGGCTCGCTCGCGGTCTTGTCCGCCGCCGCCGCACCGCCGACCGATCCCTTGACGGTCGAGAGCGGGTCGCTCGGCGCGTATCCACTGATTTTATTGGGCACCTAACTCTCTCCTAGGGTAAACGGTTTACCCATACGGGGTTATAGTCGCGGGTTTGCTGAACTTTAACGGCTGGTGCGCAAATTCGCCGACCCTCCCCCGCTGTTATCGACTGTGACGTGGTTCACTGAAGGGCTATTCCAAAACAATTTCCACCACCTGATCCGAGCGCGCAATGCCCTCCACGATCTTGCCCGACGATAGATTCTCGACCTTGACGCGTTGGTTGATGAGCCCGTCGGAAAGAGCGCGGCCGGCCATGCGCACCGCGATGCCGCTCATGCTGGCCACGAGCGTCACGCTCTGGCCGCGTTGCACGGCCTTCGGGCCCTCGAGTTCCTGGTTGGTGAGGACTGCGCCGCCGGGCAGCGCCCGGATCAGCGTGAGACCGACCGCGATCGACGGATCGTCTAGGTAGCCCGGCGGCAAGGCCGTGAGGTCGCGGCGCTCGACCTCGAGGTCGCGCGCCGTGACGACCGTGCCGGCGATCAAGGCATGGGCGGCCACGGCCACGGTGGCGGTGCCGACGACCTTCACCGGTACATAGACGTGCCAGCCCTTCGCGTCGGAACAGCGCAGTTCGATGACCACGCGCCCGTTCATCCTGAGCCCCGGCGCCACGCTGGGCGTGATGGCAGCGTTGCAGCGGGGCAGCTTCTGACCGAGTGCGACGGGCCCGACCTCGAGGCGTTGCTGATCGCCGAGCCGCGGCAAATTGGCGAGCGCCGCCGTGCGCGCGAGCCGTTCCAAGTCGCTGCTGTCCTGCCAGTCCGCGCCCCAGGTCCGCAGTCCGGTGCACCAGGCGAGCAGCGCCGCGGCACTGAGCGCCGCGACCCGTCGCGCTGCGACCCGCGACAGCCCCGAGCGACGACAATTTGGCGCTGGTCCCTTCATGCAGAGTTAATAAGCAAGCCGCGTGCCAGCCGCGCGCCGTGCCAGGCGCCTCGAGTTCGCTCGCTCGGTGACCGCGGTCATCCGCCGGCCGGTGCGGCAAAGACTTGCCGCTTCGCCGCGCGTGCGCGCAGCCGCCCCGTGTTGCCGGCCCCGGAACCGTGGCGCCGTTCACGTTCCACGCATCGAAGGCAGCCTTGGCACAGCTCTTGCTTACGTATTCCTCGAGGAGATCCACGCATCATGTTCGACAACCTCTTCGGCATTCACGAACCCGCACTGCTGCTGCATGGCCAGCGCTTGAGCGTGCTCGCGAACAATCTCGCCAACGCCGACACACCGGGCTTCAAGGCGCGCGACATCGATTTCGCCGCCGTCTTGTCGGGGACCGACACCGAGGCGCCGTTGCCCGTGACCGTGACCCACGCGGCCCACATGGCGGTGCCTGCCGGCGGCGCCGACGCCGCGGATCTCAAGTACCGAAATCCCTACCAGGCATCGCTCGACGGCAACACCGTGGAAATGCCGGTCGAGCAGGCTGCCTTCTCGGAGAGCAACGTGCGCTATCAAGCGAGCCTCGGCTTCATCAACGGCCACATCGCGGAACTGCAGTTCGCGATCGCCGGGTCTTAAAGAGGATCCCGCGATGTCCTTGTTCAACGTCTTCAACATCTCCGGCAGCGCCTTGAACGCGCAGACGATCCGGCTCAACACGACCGCGAGCAATCTCGCCAACGCGGAAAGCGTGAGCGGCGACGCGGCGAAGGTATATCGCGCCCGGCACCCGGTATTCCAGACTCTCATGGACGACGACGATACGGCGCCGGAGGAGACCGGCGGTTCTGCCGGGGTCCGCGTGCTCGCCATCGTCGAGAGTCAGGTGGCGCCGGTCATGCACTTCGACCCGAACAATCCGGCCGCCAACAAGGACGGCTACGTGTATTCCTCGAACGTGAATCCGATCGAGGAGATGGCCAACATGATTTCGGCGAACCGGTCCTTCGCCACCGACGTCGAGGCCATCAACACGGCCCGGGATCTGTTGCTCAAGACCATCGCCATGGGCCACTAAGATGATTCACCAGGAGTCAGCGACATGATCAGCGCCATTCACGCCTCGACGGCCGCCGCCGGGACCGGCACGAACGGCACCACCGGCACCGGCGCGACGGGCTCGGCGTCGAGCGGCTCGACGAGCACGAGCGCCTCGACGAGCGCCACCGGCGGCGTCAACTTGGGCGGCACCGATTTTCTGACCCTGATGCTCGCGCAGCTGCAGAACCAGGATCCGACCAGTCCGGTCGACAGCAACGTGTTCCTGACCCAGCTGTCCGAACTCAGCGAGGTCCAGGGCATCACGCAACTTAACTCGAGCTTCTCGACGCTGTCGAGCTCCCTGATCAGCAACCAGGCCATGCAGGCATCCTCGCTGCTCGGACATACCGCGCTGGTGCCGAGTTCGAGCGCCACGCTGTCCGCCGCCGGCGGCTCGGTGTCGGGCGCGGTCGGCGTGCCGCAAACCAGTTCCGACGTCGTGGTCGACATCGCCGACAGCAGCGGCACGATCGTGCAGACGATCAATCTGGGCGCGCAACAGACGGGCATCGCGAATTTCACCTGGAACGGCACGCTGGCGAACGGCAAAACGGCTCCGGCGGGCAGCTACTCGTTCAGTGCGCAGGTCAACGGCGTCGCCGCCAGCACGACCATTCCGACCTACATCGAGGGCGCCATTCAAAGCGTGACCATGGGCTCGGGCAGCACCGGCATGATGGTCAACGTCGCCGGCCAGGGCCCCGTCGCGCTCAGCAGCGTCGAGCAAATCCTGCCGTAGCGCCGCGCGCCATCATCACTTTCATCGTAGGAGTATCCCCATGTCCAGTTTCAGCATTGCGCTTTCCGGTCTCACGGCCGCCAGCACCGATTTGGACGTCACGGCGAACAACATCGCAAACGCCGACACCGTCGGCTTCAAGTCATCGCGTGCGGAGTTCGCCGATCTGTTTGCGAACGGCGCATCGAACCCGAACCAATCGGTGACGGGCGAGGGTGTCGAACTCGCGACCAACGCGCAGCAGTTCACGCAGGGAGATATCACGACGACGGCGTCGAGCCTGGATCTCGCCATCAGCGGCGACGGCTTCTTCACGCTGAAGGATCCTTCCAACGGCATCGTGTATACGCGCAACGGCGAATTCCAGGAGGATGCGAACGGCAACGTCGTGAGCACGAACGGCGCCGCCCTGCAGGTCTATCCGCCGCTCGCGACGGGTGGCTTCAACACCGGCGCCCTCACGGACTTGAATCTGCAGACGGCCCAGAGCGCACCGCAGGCGACGACGACGGGCACCGTGATCCTGAACCTGCCCGCGAACTCGACCGCGCCGACGGCCGGCGCCTTCAATCCCACGGACTCGGCGACCTACAACCAGTCGACCTCGACGACCGTCTACGACTCCCTCGGCAATGCCTACCCGGCCACGCTGTATTTCGTCGCGACCTCGAATCCGGACGTCTGGAGCGTGTACACGACCGTGAACGGAGTGAACGTGAGCGCAAGCCCGTCCACGACACAGCTGACCTTCAACGATACCGGCCAGCTCGTCAGCGCCACCAATGGCGCGACGACCTCGACGAACGGCAACCTCGTGTTCAACTATCCCGCGGGCGGCGGCAACTTGCCGGACGGTGCGGCACCCTTGAGCATGTCGCTCAATTTCAGCAAGACCACCGCCTATGGCGGCACGTTCGGCGTGACCTCGATCATCCAGAACGGCTACGCGACGGGACAATTGAGCTCCGTGGCGATCGACGCCACGGGCATCGTCTCGGCGGTCTACACGAACGGCCGCTCGACCCAGCTCGGCCAGCTCGCGATGTCGAACTTCCCGAACGCCCAAGGCTTGCAGCAGCTCGGCAACAACCAGTGGGCGGCGAGCTTCGATTCCGGCGACGTGGTACAGGGCACGGCGGGCACGGCCTCGTTCGGCAGCATTCAGTCCGGGGCCTTGGAGAGCTCCAACGTCGATCTGACCACCGAACTCGTCAACATGATCACGGCACAGCGCGCCTTCGACGCCAACGCCCAGGTCGTGACCACGGCGAATCAGGAATCCCAGACGATCGTCAACATCGGTCATTGACAGCGCCGGCCACTCTTGAGGAAGCGTCAGAATGGACAGAGGACTCTACGTCGCGATGACCGGTGCCAAGCAGATCATGCAGGCGCAGGCGGTCAACAACCAGAACATCGCGAACGTCAGCACGACGGGATTTCGCGCCGACACGGTGGCGTTCGCGAGCCTGCCGATCTACGGACCGGGTTTCGCGAGCCGCGTGAATGCGGTCGCGGCGTCGGCGGGCACGGATTTCTCGAGCGGGGCGCTCGAGAGCACGGGCAATGCGCTCGATGTCGCGGTGAACGGCAAGGGCTACATCGCGGTGCAGGGCGCCGACGGCAAGGAGGCCTACACGCGCGCCGGAGACCTCAAGGTGTCCGACACCGGCGCCGTGACCACGGGCACCGGGCTGCCGGTGCTGTCCGAGTCCGGTCCGATCGTGATTCCGCCGGCGGCCACGGTCACGGTCGGCACCGACGGCACGGTCTCGGTCGTGCCCTTGGGACTGTCCCCGGCCGCCCAATCGCAGGTCGACCGCATCAAGCTCGTGAATCCGCCGGCGCAAACCTTGACCAAGGGCGAGGACGGTTTGCTGCGGCTCAAGACCGGCGGCGCCTCCAAGACCGACGAAAACGTGACCCTCGCCTCGGGCGTGCTCGAGACGAGCAACGTCAATTCGGCGAAGTCGCTCGTCAGCATGATCGAGCTGCAGCGCCTGTACGAATTTCAGATCAAGAGCATGAATGCCACCGACCAGAACGAACAGAGCGCCGAGCGCCTGATGCTGACCTCGTGACACGAGAAGGAAACCGACCATGAATCCCGCACTGTGGGCCGCGAAGACCGGTCTCGACGCTCAGAACACCCAGATGTCCGTGATCGCGAACAATCTCGCGAACAGCAACACGACCGGCTTCAAGGCCGATCGCGCCGCCTTCCAGGACCTTCTCTACCAGAACGTACAGCAGGTCGGTGCCCAGAGCACGACGAACACGCAGTATTCCACGGGCCTGCTGCTCGGTACCGGCGTGCGCATCGCGCAGACCGAGAAGAACTACTCCCAGGGCGGTCTGGTGCAGACCGGCGGCACGCTCGACCTGTCCGTCACCGGCACGGGATTCTTTCAAGTCACGCAGCCCGACGGCACGCTCGCCTACACGCGCGACGGCTCGTTCTCGATGGATTCGTCGGGCAATGTCGTCACGGCGAGCGGCTATCCGCTGTCGCCGGCCATCACGATCCCGATCACGGCGACCTCGGTCACGGTGGGCTCGGACGGCACCGTGTCCGTGACGACGGCCGGCACCGCGAAGGCGACGACCCTGGGGCAGATCCAGCTCGCGAATTTCATCAATCCGCAGGGGCTGCAGCCGATCGGCAACAACCTCTTGACTGAATCGGCGTCGAGCGGCGCGCCCCAGGTCGGCACGGCCGGCACCAACGGTCTCGGCACGATCGCGCAGGGTTCGCTCGAAACCTCGAACGTCAACACGGTCACCGAACTCGTCAACATGATCACCTGCCAGCGGGCCTATGAGATGAACTCGAAGGCGATCAGCACGACCGATCAGATGCTGCAGTACCTCACGCAGAATCTCTCCTGATGGCCGCCGCCACGAACGCCGTCCGTCCGCTCCTTACCGCACTCGTCTGCGGCCTCGTCGGCGCGGGTTGCGGCTTGGTGTCGAACAAGGACAAGAAGGCCGAACCGGTCATTCCGCGCGCACTTACGCCGCCCGCGCCCCGAACCGAGGGCGCGATCTACCAGGCCGGTCAGCAAATGGAGCTGTTCGCGGACTTGAAGGCGCGTCGCGTCGGGGACGTGCTCACGATCACGCTGAACGAGTCGACCGCGGCCGCCAAGAGTGCGATCACCAAGACGACCAAGACGACCTCGGCGGTCACGACGGGTCCGACGCTGTTCGGCAAGTCGATCACCACGAAGGGCGTGCCGATATTCGACACGACGCTGAACGGCGCGGACTCGTTCGACGGCGAGGGTCAGAGCTCGCAGAGCAACAGTCTCGCGGGCAGCCTCACGGTCACCGTCGTCGACGTCCAGGCGAACGGCAACCTGGTGGTGCAGGGGGACAAGACACTGCACCTGAATCAGGGGGACGAATTCGTGCACATCGCCGGGGTGATCCGGCCGGCGGACATCGCCTCCAACAACACGGTGACCTCGGACAAGCTCGCCGACGCCAAGATCAGTTATTCGGGCAAGGGGGTCATGAACAGTTCGAACTCGATGGGCTGGCTCGCGCGCTTCTTCAATTCACCGTTCTCGCCGTTCTGATGCAGCGGCTCGACCTCCCTGTGGCCGCGCGGCGTCAACCTTCGCCACGGCCGAGCCGTCGGCTCCTGCTTCGCGGCCTCGCGATGCTGTGGATCGCGGCGGCCGGGTTCGGCGGCGTCGGCGCCCACGCCGCGCGGGTCAAGGACCTGGCCCAGGTGCAGGGCGTGCGTACCAATCAGCTCGTCGGCTACGGTCTCGTGGTCGGCTTGAACGGTACGGGCGACCAGACCAGCCAGGCGCCTTTCACGGTCCAGTCGCTCACGAACATGTTGGCGCAGCTCGGCGTCACCGTGCCCTCCAACGTGACGCCGCAGCTCAAGAACGTGGCGGCCGTCGCGGTGCATGCGGTGCTGCCGGCCTTCGTCAAGCCGGGAGAGACGATCGACATCACGGTCAACTCGATCGCGAACGCCAAGAGCCTGCGTGGCGGCTCCCTGCTCGTCACGGCGCTGCACGGCCTCGACGGCCAGATTTATGCGATCGCCCAGGGCAATCTGATCGTGAGCGGATTCGGCGTCGAGGCCAAAGACGGGTCGAAGCTGACCGTCAACGTGCCGAGTTCCGGGCGGATTCCGAACGGCGCCACCGTGGAGCGTGCGGTCCCGTCACAGCTCGCGCAGGGCGATGCGGTCATCTTGAATCTCAACGACCCGGACTTCACGACAGCGACTCGCCTCGTCGACGCGGTCAACAGGGGCTTGGGCGACACCGTCGCGACGATCATCGACGGCGGCTCGGTGCGCGTGAGTGCACCCAGCAACCCGACCGAACGGGTCGCGTTTCTGTCGAAGATCGAGAATTTGACGCTCGATCCGGCCGAGGCGCGGGCCCGCGTGATCATCAATTCCCGCACCGGCACCGTCGTGATCAGCAACAACGTGCGCGTGAGTCCCGCGGCCGTTTCTCACGGCTCGCTGTCCGTGACCATCAAGGAGGAACAGAGCGTGAGCCAGCCGGCCCCCTTCGCGAAAGTCGGCCAAACCGAGGTGGTCACCAATTCCACCATCAAGGTCGACGAGGGGTCGAATCGCATGTTCCTGTTCAAGCCCGGCGTGGAGCTCGAACAGATCGTGCGCGCCGTCAACGAGGTCGGGGCCGCGCCCGGCGACCTCGTGGCGATCCTCGAGGCGCTGCGCGAGGCCGGGGCCCTGCAGGCCGAGCTGGTCGTCATCTGATGGGCGTGCCGCTGACGCCCGCCGCCACCGCCGCGCCGCTCGCCGCCGCGGGCACGGCGAACGCGGCCGCCGCGAACACGTACAGCGACTTGAACGGTCTCGCGGCGCTCAAAAAGAGTCCGCAATCCCCGCAGACGCTGCATGCGGTCGCCCAGCAGGTCGACGCGCTGTTCCTGCAGATGATGCTGAAGAGCATGCGCGATGCCACGGACGATGCCGGCGAGGCGCAAAGCAACGAGATGGGCATGTATCAGGACATGTTCGACAAGCAGGTCGCTTTGACGTTGAGCCAGCATGGCGGCTTGGGGTTAGGCGCCGCCCTGACGCGCGCGCCCGGCGCAGCCTCCGCCCCCGCAGCCTCCGGCCCCGCGACGACTGCTCCCCCGAGCACCGCGGCATCGACGGCCGCGGCCGCCACGGGCGCCACGCCCGGCGAATTCGTGAGTCGGGTGCTGCCGGCGATCCGCAGGGCGGCGACCACGCTCGGCGTGAGTCCGCTCGGCCTTCTCGCGCAGGCCGCGCTCGAAACGGGCTGGGGTCAGCGCATGCCGCGCACCGCGGACGGCAGCTCGAGCCTGAACCTGTTCGGCATCAAAGCCGATCAGAGCTGGGAGGGCGCGCGCGCGCCGGCGACGACGCTCGAGTATCGCGACGGCGTGGCCACGCCGCAGCGGACCACGTTCCGGGCGTATGGCAGCCTCGAGCAGAGCGTCAGCGATTTCGCCAACCTGCTCGGCAGTTCGCCGCGCTTGCGCGCCGCGCCCGGCGCCGCCGCCACCCCGGCCGCCTACGTCGATCACATCGCGAATGCGGGCTATGCGACCGATCCCGAGTATGCGGACAAGCTCAACAAGATGTTGAACAGCAAAGTGTTTCGGGATGCGGTGGCGGCCAGCGGGATCCGTATTTAGATTTGCCGCCGGCGGCCGATAGCCTGCCTGCACGGGGCGGTCCGGCGCGGAGAGAGAAACGTGTCCAATTTATTCGGCATCACCAGCTCGGCGTTGCAGGCGTTTCAAACCGCCATCGCGGTGACCAGCAACAACATCGCCAATGCGAACACGCCCGGCTATGCCGAAGAGTCGATCGACCTGTCGAACGCCGTTCCACAATCCACGGGCGAGGCCCCGGTCGGCGAGGGCGTGGAGGTCGCGGGCGTGAGCCGCGCCTACAGTGCGCTCGCGGAAAACCAGCTCAACACGTCGCAGAGCGCGCTCGGACAGTTGAACAGCCTGCAGACCTATACCAACCAGATCGACAACCTCGTCGGGACGACCGCCGGCGGCGTCACGACGGCGCTGCAGAACTATTACGACGCCTGGTCGACCGTCGCCGACGATCCCACGTCGACCGCCGCACGGCAGGCGCTGATCGGTCAGGCACAGAGTGTGGCGCAGAGCATCACCAACACTGCCGGCCAGCTCCAGACGCTCAACACCGCGATCAACAACGGCATCACGAGCGACGTGGCGCAGATCAACTCCTACGCCCAGTCGATCGCCGCGCTGAACCAGCAGATCGCCGTCGGCACCGCCACCAACCCCGGCCAGGCGCCGAACGATTTGCTCGACCAGCGCGATGCGATCGTCTCGAATTTGTCCAAGCTGGTCGGCGTGTCGACCACGACCGACTCCTCCGGCGCCATCAGCGTGTTCATCGGGTCGGGGCAGCCCCTGGTGCTCGACGGGACGGTCACTGAGCTCACCACGGTGCCGAACCAGTTCGATTCCGCGCAGCTCGAGGTCTCGACGGCCACGGACGGCAACAACCCGATCAGCAGCCTGCTGACCTCGGGCGACCTCGGCGGTTTGTTCGCCGCGCGCAATCAGGCCGTGAATCCCACTTTAAGCCAATTGGGTCAGATCGCCTACGGGCTTGCCTCGTCGGCGAACTCTCAGCAGGCCTCGGGATTGACCCTGGACGGGACGCTCGGCACGAACCTGTTCAGCGTGGCGGGGCCGACCGCGACCGCTTCGAGCAACAACACCGATGCGACCACGGCCACGGTGGCGGTCTCGAGCGTGGGCGCTCTGACGCCCGACAACCTGGTGCTCAGCTACAAGAACGGCGCCTACAGTCTCACGGACCAGACCACGGGCGCCAACGTCGCGTTCACCGGCACCGGCACGTCCGGCAACCCCATCGAGGCGAACGGCCTCAAGATCACGCTGTCCGGCACCCCCGCGTCGGGTGATGAATTCCTGATCCAGCCGACGGCCAACGCCGCCTCGAATTTCAGCGTCGCGCTCACGGACCCGTCGCAGATCGCCGCCGCCGGCGCGCTCGAAACGGCCGCCGGCGCCGACAACACCGGGACTGCGACGATCAGCGCGGCCACCGTGATCACGCCCGGCAACTCGAATCTGCTCACCCCCGTGACGATTGCCTTCACGTCGCCGACGACCTACACGATCAACGGAGCCGGCTCCAACACGTATACCTCCGGCGCGAACATCGACATCAATGGCTGGCAGGTCGCGATCACGGGCACGCCGGCCGGCGGCGATCAATTTACCGTCGGGCCGGGATCGAGCGGCAACAACGTCAATGCCCTCGCCGCGGCGAACCAGCAGACGCAGGGTGTGCTCTCGAACGGGACGATCAGCGTCAGCGCCGCCGCCAGCGATCTGATCACGAGCGTCGGCAGCCAGGCCCAGCAGGTCAACACGGCACAAACGGCGCAGTCGGACGTCACCACCCAGGCGCAGCAAACCCAGCAATCGATTTCCGGCGTCAATCTCGATGACGAGGCGGCGAGCCTGCTGCAATGGCAGCAGGCCTATCAGGCCTCGGCCCAGGCTTTCACGATCGGTAACAGCGTGTTCACGACGCTGATGGATTCGATCAACGGTACCTATACTTAGGACGGCGATTCATGCGCATCACGCAAAGTCTCGAGCAGACACAATTCATCACGGCGCTCGATTCCCTGGAGTCGAGCATCGCGGCCAATCAGAACGACATCTCCTCCGGTCTCGCCTTCACGACCCCGGCCGAGAATCCGACCGCCGCCGGCGAAGTCGGCAGCTTGAACCAGACGCTCGCCCAGAGTCAGCAGTTCTCCGCCAACGCCTCGAGCGCACAGAGCAGCCTGCAGACCGAGAGTTCGACCTTGAGTCAGCTGCAGACCCAGCTGCAGAGTCTCTACAGTCTCGCGCTCGAAGCCAATTCAGGCACCGAATCCAGCCAGGGCCTGACGTCGATCGCCGCCCAGTTGACCCAGATCCAGGGCACTCTGCTCACGCTCGCCAACACCCAGAACGGCGAGGGCCAGTACATCTTCGCCGGCTACGCGAACCAGACTCAACCGTTCGCGTTGACCGCCTCCGGCGCGAGCTACGCGGGGGATCAGGGACAGCCGCAGGTCCAGATCGCCGCCGGCCAGAGTGTCGCGACCGGCGACAACGGCGACGTCGTCTTCAATCAGATCAAGACCGGCAACGGCACGTTCACGGTCACGCCCGGAGCGGACAACACGGGCTCTGGAGTCGTGGGCGCCACGAGCGTCACGGATCCGCAAAGCTACGACGGCAAGCCGTACACCATCACCTTCACGGGCGCGAATGCCTACTCGATCAACACGACACCGCCGACGACCGGCACGTATACGGCCGGTCAGGCCATCGCCTTCGACGGCATCGAGATCACCTTGAGCGGCCAGCCGGCGACCGGCGACACGTTCGCGGTGGCGCCGTCGACGAATCAGAGCATTTTCACGACCGTGCAAAATCTGATCACGGCGCTCAGCGGCCCGACGGGCACCGCGATCGGCAAGACCCAGTTGAGCAACTCCGTCGCGGCCGCGCTCGGCAACCTGACCCAGGCGATCTCCTCGACGTCGGCGATCGAGGCCGACGTCGGCGGCCGGCTCAACACGATCACGACTCAGCAATCCGTCTCAACCAGCCAGCAGACCCAGCTCAAGACCTCGATCTCCTCGCTGCAGAGCTTGGACTACGCGAGCGCGATCACGACGCTCGATGCCGAAAACACGCAGTTGAGCGCGGCCGAGCAGGCCTTCACGCTCACGCAGGGCTTGTCCCTGTTCAAATACATTTCCTAGCGCGTCGCCCGCGCAACGCGGCGCATGCGCCGCCTGCGCGCAGCCCAACGGGCAGCTGGCGGACGCTCGCCAGCGCGTTCGACATAATATGACCGGTGGACGTTGCGCATACTGGGGCTGTCCAGGACCGGGTTTTAAAGATACCCCGAGCCGGGCCGACAAGTTTCTCACGATGAGCACATATGGAAGTGAATCGACCTGGGCGCCGACGCTCTGGCGCGTACGCGTTGATGGTCTGCGCTTGTCTTTCGATCGCAGCCGCCGATGTCACTGCCAGTCCTAAGGAGCGCGACTGCCGGCGGGCCGCGCGCATGGATTCGCAGGGCGGCCTTACTCCTCGGACCCGTCGTCCTCTGCGGCCCTGTGCTGGCCGGCCCCACCGGGGGACAGGTGACGACCGGATCGGGCCACATTACCCAGTCGGGCACGACCACGACCGTTCAGCAGAACACCCAGGCACTCGAACTTGACTGGCTGAGCTTCAATGTGGCGCCGAACGAGACGGTGAACTTCGTCCAACCGGGACGCGATGCCGTTGCCGTGAACCAGATTTTGAGTCCGAGCGGCAGCGAGATACTCGGGCACCTGAACGCGAATGGGCAAGTGTGGCTCATCAACCCGAACGGGATCTTGTTCGGCAGCAATGCCGAGGTCAACGTCGGCGGTCTGGTCGCCTCGACGCTCGCGCCGACCGCGCCGACGGGCACGGGCGGCACGAGCGGTACCTCGTTCAGCGGGAGTGGCACGGGCAGCATCGTCAACCAAGGCAGCATCACCGCGGCGAAAGGCGGCTACGTCGCGCTGTTGGGAAATAGCGTCAGCAACCAGGGCGTCGTTCGTGCGCAATTGGGCACCGTCGCACTCGGCGCAGGCTCCGCCGCCACGCTGACGTTCTCGGGAGACAAGCTGTTACAGATCGAAGTCGACCGAAGCACGCTCGATGCCTTGGCCGAGAACAAGGGTTTGATCGAAGCGGACGGCGGCACGGTATATCTGACGGCGGGAACCGCCAAGAGTCTGCTCGCGAGCGCGGTCAACAGCTCCGGGGTAATTCGCGCCACCGCGGTCGAGAATCACGGCGGTACGATCGTCCTGAGTGCGGGCTTGCCGGCGGGTGAAGTCACGGTCGGCGGACTCATCGATGTGTCGTCGAGCCGAGGCGTCGGGGGAGAGGTCACGGCCACGGCCGGCAGCGTGACGGTGGCGCCGAACGCAACGGTGGATGCCACCGGCGGTGCGGACGGCGGCGCCATCCGCATTGGCGGCGGCTGGGAAGGCGGTGAGGGCGTCGCGCAGGCAACGACGGTGAAGGTCGCGGACACCGCGACGCTCAATGCATCCGCCACTACCCGAGGCAACGGCGGCGAAATCGTGGTGCGCTCGGATGTCGCCGACCCGAACTCCACGGCGACGGTCGCCGGCTCCTTGCTGGCGCTGGGCGGCGTGAACGGCGGTAACGGCGGCCGCATCGAAACATCGGGCCATGTGTTGAATGTGGATGACATCACGGCGAATGCCTCCGCGCCCAAGGGCAATGCCGGCGAGTGGCTGCTCGATCCTTACAACGTCACCATCGGCAGTAGCACCAGCGGCAATACCTATACGCCGCCGAACTTCTCACCCTCGTCTTCGGACTCGACGATTCTGGCCTCGACGATAGCAACGGCTTTGGCGGGGGGTAGCAGCGTCACGATCACGACCGGAAGCAGTGGCTCATCCAACGGCGATATGACAGTCGCCAGCAGTATCGTCACCGGCGCCATGAGCGCCAGCGCCACGTTGACCTTGGATGCCTATCGGAATGTCGACTTGAACAGCTCGGTCAGTATCGATGCGAGAAATTCCGGGCACCCACTCAACGTCATCCTCAACTCGGATAGCGGTGCGGCGGGAGGAGCAATCGAGTTGAATTCCGGCTCCAGCATTTACAGTAACGGCGGAGCAATCACCCTGGGTGGCGGCACCGCGGGAAATGGTTCGGGATACGCCACCGGCAGTTTGAGCAGTTTGTGGACCGGGCTCCATCTGGACAGCAACACCACGCTTTCGTCCGCCGGCGGCAACATCACGCTCAAAGGAGCGGGTGTCAGCACGTCATCAGCCGTTTCCGGCAATCAGCTCAGCGGGGTAGAAATCGATTCGGGTGCCAGCATCAACAGTGGTTCGGGAACCATCACGATCACAGGACAGAGTAATGCCTCGGGTACCAGTACGGCGGGATATCGTGACGGCATCCTGCTGTTGGGCACTTCGGGCAGCCCGATTTCCCTCACGTCGACCAGCACCGCCGCCAACGCCATCACGTTGAGCGGCACGGAGGGCGCGACCGGCAATACGGGCAGTTACATCGAAGGCATCAACGTGTCCTATGCGAATGTCGCCACGAGCGGTGGGCTGACTCTGGCGGCAGACATGCAAACCTATCTCGGTTCCGTGGTGACGCCCTCGGGTTCTGCCGCGTCGCTCGCGATCATTCCCGACAAAACTGGTGCATTCCTGAGTGCCTACACCTGGGGCGGTAGTCTGTCGGGCAGTAACCTGGTCGGCGCGAATTCGATTAGCGGCCTCACCATCGACAACGTTGCCAGCCTCGGTGGACTGACCTTGGGTAGCGGCACCAACACGTCTGCCGTAACCGTTTCCAGCGCCATCAGCGTTGCGGGGCCGATCAGCATTGACGGCGGCAACATTGCGCTGAATGCGAATTTGACCAGTACGGCGAGCGGCGCGGCCATCCTCACCAAGGCCAGTGGCAACATCACCAGCAGCGCCGGGCTCACCTTTCAGACCAATGACGGTGACCTGA
>Ga0116231_10006922_pt1 | contig 21201 bp, 15 predicted proteins | sample S1TSphgellanicum_2_FD_89695 | JGI IMG/M metagenome (GOLD analysis project Ga0116231, IMG submission 89695) | Host-associated microbial communities from peat moss isolated from Minnesota, USA - S1T2_Fd - Sphagnum magellanicum MG | ecosystem: Host-associated > Plants > Peat moss > Unclassified...
ATGAATACTGTGTTGGAAAAAAAACTTGAAAATATAGATCCAAAAATATATCTTTTCATGCCTAATTACTTGGGAATTAACTAAAAAAATTCCAATCTTGAATTATCCAAATGATGACTTATGGCAAAACATAACCTAGATCATATATCATTGAAACTTGTTCAACTAGTGGAGAAGAGGAATTGATTGTTTAACATGCTTTGACATCCACTTCTTGGTTTAGGGCAAAGCTTATATCTACAATTGAAACATGAAAATCATTCGATGCATTTGTAGTTGCAACTTCAACTCAATGTTTGGCATCCTATGGATGGTTCTTCAAAACATGATCAAGTTCATTTTCGCCCAAAACATGAGTCAAAGTTGTGTTTGGGTTCAATTCAAAACCAGTAGGAACTAATGCACTAGACTATTTGAGTTTGTCCTTGTTGGTGCTGAGATCTTGGGGAGCTTTGATGGTTTCATTCACATTCATAAATGGGTATTTCGAAACATGGATGGTAGTCATTTCTTAGATAATTGAAACGTGAACTTGGATATTCGAAACTTGAATATTTAAAACATGGATATTCAAAACATGAACCTTTCGAAGTTTGATATCCGAAATGTCAACCTCTGAAACTTGGACCTCCAAAGTTTCGATGTTCAAAACTTGAGGTTCCAAATCTTGAACTTCCAAAGCTTGAACTTTCCAAACTTGAAGTTTTAAGGATTGAACTTCCAAAACACTATTAATGATCCTTGAAACTTGAGGTGTGACTTCTGAAACATGAAGATTCGTAAATGAAACCTATTTCAAAGTATCTACATTTACCATATTCGCATCTACTTTCACATCCTTTGGGTGAAGTTCAATTTTGGATGTTTTTATGATGTGAACTTCATGGTTTTTCACTTGCTCCTTGTCCAAATTCTCTTATTCATTTCTTTCACAGACCTAGATGCCCTAGTTAGTGGTTTTGAAGTCAAATGGTGCTTCCAAGTGTAACATTGTTGGAACACCTTTGATTGTGAATTGAATTAGGAACAAGGAAGCAAGTCTTTGTTCTACCACCTTGTCTAAAGCAAACACAACTTTGTGGGGGAGATTAATTGATGCATCTGGAACTTGTGGCACACCCCAACACACATTTATCCATCCCTTGTCTATGTCTTCATGATGTCAAAATATCTCCTTATGTACAGAAATGAAGCTTCTTCTTGTTCCTCATTTGTTTGTTCACAAATTTCTTGGAACAATGTAATATCCTCATGCACCATATCTTTTATTGCCCTAATATGTACAATAGCAAAAAATAATGACATTTTGGACAAATTATCTGATGGTGACATGAGCTTTTGGTACATAGCCTCTATATCCTTGTCACAAATACCTTCCCAAATTTCTTGTCCCCCAAACAGAAGATGACCATTGTGCTTTAAAATTATGACAATTTTCTGCTAAGCCAAATGATATTCCCCCATCCTTGTCTTTCTAATGGATGTGTTGTTAGTGCTTTGGAGTGGATAGGCACAACTAACATCATTATCCAACGAATGCCAAAAAAAAACCTTTACTAACCAAACTTCCCAAGAAACATTCCTAAAAGGTGTTTTCCTTTGCAAAAGGTTACATATAATTATTTCAACCTCTTTGAAAGAATGCGACAAGAGGATCTTAGGCCTTTCTGTTGCATGTAAGCATTTGTCATCATTGACAATATGCCATAAAGGATTCCAATCCCATTTTATAGCCTCAATTTTTTTGCACTGGCCATATCAAACTCCTTAAAGCACTTAGTAACAAATCCAAGCCTTTGTTGTCTTAATAAATCCTTGTGTTTGTTCTTTGCCTCATTGAACCATTGTAAGCATTTTTGATACTACAAAAACTCATGCAAGGAATTGGCCAATGATTGTGTGTCATCAGCTTCTAGGAGGTCCATTGTTTAAGAGACTATAACGATAACTTCATCTCCATGTTTAGCCTGCATTTGACCCAATAATGCAACATGTATTAACATACACATAGCTTACATAATAAACATACGGAAAATGAAGAAGAAATAGCGATTAACATGTTATTTAAATCAACATTCTATGTTATTTAACCAATTTCGTTACAACATGCTACATGCATGTTTTGGGGTATTGGTGGGGTGATAGAAACATGTCGATGCCATGTTTTATAATACATGGAATGGCTATGTTTTGGGGAATTGAAATATCTACGATGGCAACTACTGAAAACTTAATAATGGAAAAGAATAAAAGAAATCTAGAAAGAATGTGAATGTGAAACAAAACCTAAATGAATGTACTACACACGAATCTTTAACATTAAATGATGTTGAAACACCAATTATGGAAAATTTCAAACATGAATATGTATTCGAAACATAGATATGGAATGAAGGCTAAGTAAATGATTGATATGATTACAAATGCATATGTTAAAATTTGATGGATTGTAATGGATCAATATGGTAAGAGTAATTGTGTACCATTTTGTTTCTTTGCATGAATTTTCCAAATGCGCAATAAGAAACAATGTTGAAGTTTGGATCCTAAACAAAAGTACCCCAATTCTTTGCAATTTTTTTTTCATTTTGCACTTTCCAGTCCCAATCAAGAAGATTCCACTATAGTAGATGTCAAATGCCCGGTGTTTTTACGATTTTCCCAACAAATATTAATTTTCGTTTCAAGAGTTCTCGAAACACTATATCAGCCTTTTGCCAGGCCTTGTTCTCATAGAACACCCTATCAAGCTTTAATTTCTTCTTCTTGTCCCCATTGTCTCTTTTGGTTTTTTGGGAGTTGATTTTGGAATATGTAACTCCTTTAAATTGGTACCTAGATTTCTTGATGGCGAGGCTCTATCCAAAACATTTGTTGGTTTCAACTCCTCATTCTTTAGATTGTGATATGAATTTAGAGACCCTAGAAGGTAAATGCATTGAGAAATGAAACATATTATACCATAGAAACATGCTAATTAAAACTTATCGAAACATGGTTATGAAAAATCACTAGATTTTTCTCTAGGTTTATTAACTGTGAAAATTGAAACATGATCATGTCCATGAACAAAGGATGAAATTTTTGTAAATGTGTTTTAAAACATGGTAGTCGTTGAAATTTTTTGTAATTTGCCACCAAAACATAACCTTACCTATTGGTATCATAACATGTTTCTTTGGAATTAATAGGATGTTGAAACATGGAATGATACTATTGAAACATGATTGAAACATGGAATTAATATAATGTTGAAACATGATTTAAAAATGATTTTTTGTTGGAAAGGTCTAAAACTCTTAGAATTTTGGAGATGAAAAGATGTATATCAAAACATTTTCCACATGAATTGATCTAGGATGCTTTTTAATTGAACATTAGAAATTAGACTAATATTTTGCGGGCACTTTAGGATTGCTAATTAAATCTTGTCAATTTTTAAAAAAAATTACAATGTTGTAAATTCAAATAGAAAAGGTGTGATCTAATACCATTGTGTTGCGATTTATCCCAAATGATAGGTTTCGATGAAGTTGATGCATTTCCAAGCTCCTTGATGGATTCAACTGTGAGTCTAAAGAAGAAGACAACGGAAGGAAAAGGAGTTGGGGTGCGCTCTTTGGTTCGCAACACTTCGGGGGTAGAGGGGCGTGCAAGAGCTCTGGGATGGGACTAGGAAGATTGACAAGCAAGTCACTTATTCACACGGACCTACACAAACCAAACAATAGGTTGGTTAGTGCGTAGCTGGAACACCTTTGGTGCACGAACGAGCCACGAGCAAACACAGATTCACAAGACTCACCACGGCCTGCACTTGGGGGAATCCACCACCTTCCCCCTTATAGTATATTTTGTGCTTGGCCACGGGACCAACACTCAAATGTCATTTTGTCTCGGGATTCCCACTTCCGAAATTCCCAAAGTTTGGACTCTTGCGACTTTGGGGGCCCATAACTTTGTTTGTAGACCTTCGATTGAGGTGAGGTCTGAAGCAAAGTTGTAGCCCTTGTCAAGAGATTTTTAAAGGTATGTGGCACGCCACTTGCACGCAAGGAAATCAGGGCGATTATTGACTTTTAGTGGTTGGGAATCAAATTGTTAATTTGATTTTCGACCCTTCTTTTGGTGATAACTTGTGTTTTGAATGTCCAAATGGGTCATGCAAACCCATTTTAGACATCTAAGTTTGAAGAATTTTCCAATGATATAAATAACTTTTCAATCCATGAGTTTTGATTCCTGCAATCGCCCTATGAAGATTCAAGAATCTATTGGGACTCCAACTCCCAAAGTGGGAGTTCATTTGGGAGTGTGGGGGTTCATTCCCTCACATTCTTTTGCATTCCTGAGAGCATGAAATATGACTCCCGGGTTCACTCTTGGCTCGCACCTTCGTAAGCCCTTACTTTGGTCGTAAGTTCAAGGTTAGGGTTGCAACAGAAATGGTGTGTTTGAAAATCCTCTCTAGTTTTGAAACTTGTTTGACTACTTGGCCTCCATGTTTTGTGAGGCATTTATTGTGAACAAGAACAAAATATTTTTGAGCTTTGTCACAAATTTCCAAGGGCGAGGTTTTCTCCTTCTTACACTTGTGTTCAAATTTTTATACTAGTTGTAAACCTAATCTAGTCGAAGGGTGACTGTTCCTTGGCTTCAACAATGCATTTGCCTTCACCTTATATCTAGAATGTTTCCACCCTTCGCAAGATACACACCTTCCATTGCGTTTCTTAATGGTGAGTACAACTTCAACTTGAGAGGATTCCCTTCGGAATCCACAACTTCGTCACACCCCTTCTTTTGGTGCCCATTTATTTCGATCTTCGAGTTCTTTTTACAGCGATAATAAACACAAATAAATTCTTTTTTGTCCCCTTAGCAATGACAATGGCATTCTTGTAATAATCACGGCCATTCCTTGCGAGTGTAGGTTTCCATGAAAATTATTTTATCTATTTTCACATTTTCTATTATAATATTTATTGTTTTGCTCTCCATGTTTCCATTCTTTCATGATTAATTCAGCTTTTGTGCTAACAACAATGGAAAACCTAGATCGACTTACACTTGAATTGGAGGAAGAAAGAAAGCTCACAGTTGTAAGAATTTTACAATGAAACTAAACCCTAATTGAACTAAAACCTAGGTGCATAGGTTTGTTCATTGTGAGGATTGACACGCAAAACATCTCGGTTGTAATCAATGCTAGTTGTCCATGGTTGTGGGATGCAAAGGTATCCCATGATTCAAGTATTAATTTGATTACCATTGAAGGTAATGGGACAATGTGAACCACAATGGTAACAAAAGGCGAAAACGAGAGCATGAAAAGACCAAAAGCTTTTGTTGGTAACCCTGGTGTGTTACGATTTCATAGCGGGAGGGAGTGATTGATTGGGGGGGGGAGAGGGGGGATATTTTGCTAGTTGCAAAACAAGATTTGTTTTAAATTGGGATATTTACATTCAATTGAAGTGGTAAATTTCCTAGATGCTAGCATAATTACCTCCACTAGTGTCATCTCCTTTTGTCCTTCAAATTCATTTCCATCTTTTGGCCAAATATTATTTTGTTGGTCTTAAAAAAAAATGAGGGCACAATTTTGAATATTTGAATTTTCTTGCAAGGAAAAATTTCTTTGTGTAAAGCTTTTAAATAACACAAATGAATTTTCTAGAACACATTTACCAAAAATCTCAAATTCAAGATATGAAGTGTATGACATGAACTTCTAGTAAAACAACAAATTAAATCTCATTTCATTTTTTTCCTTTGAATGTTGTGAAATTGATGACAATGAGTTAGTTTCTTTTGAAATGCATGGCATGAGCTTTAATGGAAATATGTAGATCACCTTTAGTTTCAGTCATAATTTTTCAAATTGAGAATTGAACTTCTTAAATTATTCATTAATGTCTTGGTTGACCAAGTGCTAATTTTTGCTTGTGCTTATGTGCAATTAATAGAATATATGGGCGATTGTTTGAGGGTTAATGTTTAGGTATAGCAAAAAGGACTTTGAAAATTTGCATAAGTTAAAATCAAAGTTTATTGACTATCAATTAATCATTATATTACATATTTCAAAATAATTTTTTTTAGCAATCTCAAATGAAATTTACCTACAATTATGACAACATTGTGACTGGTAATGCGCAGCATAGCAAAGCCCTGGTTAGATTTTCCTTCTTCATGATTTTGCGACATGATTAACTATTAATAATTGACCCAGAAATTTTAAAAATACGCCCAATATATTATTAATGTTAATGCGAAAGTTCACACTTATAAAAATACATCTTACAAAAATCCCATTTTACCTACACATTTTCCTTGAATGTTTAGACTATGTACTATGGAAAATGTTTAGATCGTATACTAAGGACTATTCAAGCCCCTGCCCATTATGTTGGGTAATGCACTAGGTGAGCCCATTAGGCTGGGCTTGGTGACCCACCAAACATAATGGGCAAGGGTGAGACCATTTCCTGACATTAAGGTGTGGGGTGGCAGATTCTACAATTCTTTTAAACATTCATGTTCAAATCACTTTGTGATTGGAAGATTATGTCATGTAAATGTGGTCAAGAAAATGACATAATCTTCCGAGACCTTAGTGTTGTAAGATTATGTGAAAAACAAGGTTTAAAATTCTGATTAAGTTACATGCAAATTGTGATATGAGAATACTTGTCACATGGTAAATCAGAACAAACAAATTGTTGATCAATTAGAAACAAATTAGGATCTGTGGTATGGGTTGGCAATGAAGTTATTTTCTACATACCACAATTCCTGTTTCCTTTTTCATCAAAATATGGTGACTTTGTAGGATTCACACTTCCATTTTTTTTTCACAAAAATTTCGCCCCAAAAACAAAAGCCAAAACTTCAGGTTTTTAGTTTTTACCAACTGGTACAACAGACATCATCGATTGTGATAAACCTAAATGGAGTGTACAAATTGGAAGGGGAAGAAAACGATTGTACAAAAACCCTGGTGCAATTGCAGAACACAATCCTGGCCTTTTTCCTGCTCTAGTGCATGTTTCTTAGACATCAAACCGCAGGGCTGGGTCCTTTGCACACACATATATATATAAATAACCTCATTGCAGTTCACAGAAGCAATCACTGCACCATATTCAAAACCCATTTGAGTATATATTGGGTTAAAAATTGTAAGACCCCTCTATTTGATTGTGATCCGAACAGACAGAAATTTTAGTTGATTCTGCAGGTGTCTCTGTCTGTCTTGTCTGTCTTCAAGTTATCAAGTGACTCAGAGAAGTTGTCAGAGTGTCAGAAGTTGTCAACTTAGGCCAATGGTGGTGGTTGGTGCCATCTAAACACTGCGACTTCCCCCTGGCAAAGTTGCAGATGCAATTGCAAGAAAATTGGTTTTTAGGGAAGGAGGGCTGCCCTGATGATGATGATGTCAAGTTGGGGAATGCAGCACCAAGATGGATCAGCTCTTGCTTACTGTGTTCACTCTTTCCACTTTGATTGCAGAACTCAACTTGGGTTCTGGCCCCTGTATTCAGTTTTTGTCAAGAAGGGGCTGACTCATTACAAGATAGTGCTTAGGTCTTGTTGACTTGCCACTGGGTTCCCTAGGTGCACCAACTAGTGTGAGATACTACTGGGCGTAAAGACGGGCAATGCAGATCCACGAGAAGAAGACCTATTCTCAGGGCCTGGCTGCTTGTGCACCCCTGATGATCTTGGGTCAAGAGGAGGCTTGGGAGGTAAGATCTGTGAACTGTGTCTTCTAGAACTGGCTGTATCCCTGACTGGAAGAATAGGGCCATCATAAAATATTGATGTCCCAGCATGACTTGTTGTTTGTGACCTGCCACTTGGCAAGAGTGGAGACCGACTGCGTGTCATTGCTGGACTTTGCGGTGCTGACACTTTACCAGGACTCAACTCTGAAGATGCCATGTCTCCTGCATTGGACACTGAAGATGGGGACATTGAAGTCTCAAGCCACGTCCCATGACGAATCTGCTGTGATTGGAAAATGGAAGTGCTGACTCCTCGACCACCAAACTCAATCCTGGTTGGCAGCCTACCAGCGCTTCTGGGATCAGCTCCAAGCCTGTCCATCCCTGGTCTATTCCAAAACACCGCGGATCTCCTTATGTCTTTAGCAGATGTGTTTCTGCCAGTGTCATGCAAACCCCTTCCTCTGCTTGACCACATTACTTCATCTGCACTTTCTCCACCTGAAGGCTCATACCCATCACTAGTTACAGCTCCAGGTGCCCAACCAGGGTTGGAGCTAGCAGCAACAACTGGTGGGTGCAATCGCCTAGTGCCATGCTGTGGCAGCCTACTTGATTTCAAGCCAGATTCAGTAACAATTGAGGAGGAAGCTGAGGGAATGGGTTTTCCAGAAGCCTCAGCTACAATAGTCTCAGTGATTGATGGGTTTAAACTAGTTTCAGCCACTGATGGGGTTGCACTAGTATCTGCCATTGATGTGCTTAGCATCTCAGAAGGGCCATCCTTGCGCTCAGTGGGATGAGGACTCAAGGCAATAGAATCAGCAACTGTAGAGCTAGCACTATTGCTGCTCACACTGTTTTTATTCTCCATCCCAGCATCAGCCAAATCAGTTGGCAGAGCTGATACCCTGCCAGTGCGAATAGGGGCTAGCCCTGATTGAAGCGAAGGCAAAGCAGAAGGAACATCTTCTCTTCCTCGACGCAATCCTGTCTTCAACCCATAGTCAATACTCAGGCTACTTCGGCTGCTGATGTTGCTGCTGGAGCTGTAATCTGTCTCTGGAATTCCACCAACATCACGTGCCCCCAGAGGTTTCAACACAGAAGAATTCTCCCGAGCCTTGGCTGCTGCCCGTGCAGCTTCATCAGCATTGAGCTTGGCAAGCCTCCAAGCACTTATCCTCACAGTTCCAGAACTCCGCTTTGGTGGCCGCCCAGCACCCATTGCATCTGGATCTTTGGTAGAAGGCACCCTTCCAGGTGCTAAATGTGGAAGAATTTCATCCTGTCAAATCACCAAGATCCCATGATTTTCCACTTCTCAGAAGCGTAAATAATCTGAAACTAGGTTGGCACTGTTTCAACATGCAGTAATGGTCTTAGAAGTCATGTAACCTGTGACAGTGGTTCTCAAACAGTCTCCTCCTTTAAGATGGGTGCATTAGTGTCTCATGTAGTGGATGTTTGGATCCATTTAAGATATGCACTACTAACCTAATCACTGGAGGCATAGAATTGGTATTGGATTTAAAGAGAAACCTGATGCTCAACAAATATGCGGGGTGGTGTACACCACCCACCCCGGTATTGAAGACCCACAGAGCTTGAGCCACTCATGCCTGTAGCTGCAGAGCTGGAGTGTGATGAAGCCATGCTCTGCTCTCCATCACCAAACATGGGAGACTCGTTCTGAGCCCTCATCGCTACCACATACTCATATGTTGTAATGCCCTGAAGCCATAACACGCATGTCCGAAGGTCACATTTGAAACTTCATCTAACATCATCTAACTACAGACTAGGCTCAATGAGTTAAGACATTATCACACTCATTTCTCTAGCTTGCTCTGCACTGCCACCCAATGCCTTTATCGATAGAGGTTCCAAGCTTATGGACTATTCAATTCAAAACAAACTCAACAAAGTAATGTACAGAAAAAGCACCTTCTTTATGAGAAGTAGATGGAAGAAGAAAAGCTCGCCTAAAGGCACCGAAGCCAGTAATGCTACTATTGTGCAGATGGCCTACACAAGCACACACATTTATGGTACAGCCCATGTGAAATGACCTTCCAGGAAGAGAACAGGTCTGCTGCACTGAACATCTCTGACTCTAGTTTAATACGTTAACACAAAAATGTACAAAGCTCCAACATACAAGTAACGAGAGATTCATGAACTGCAACACAAACCAAGTGTGCTACAACAGGTAAACATTGATCTAGTTGAGAAACTAAATTAAAAACTGCAAGGACTGATAAAATTACCACAACAGTTGCAAATGGGGCTGTTGAGAAACCATTTCCAAGCTTGCTGATAATCTGCTCCTCAGTTGCTCTCTTATCCACAAAACAGCGTACAAAGACTGCTGCTCCAACAAGAAACTCCACAGCAAGCTGAATGTTGGCCCAACACATCCAAACAGAGAAACAGCCTAATAAGAGGTTCACACAGATGCATGAACAAAAAAGAGCAGCCTCAGTTCTCTGTAATGGAATGTGACCATCAAAAGGCCTTGCAGAAGGTATAGTAGTCTCAGTGCAACTGGTAAGAGGCTTACCAATGCAAGGCTTGTAGCCATAAGGACTACAAATGTAGTGTAGTTCTTCTTTCCCACACAATTATTCAGCCACTGCAAGCACCAGACATTGTATCAGTAGGGAGGAAACAAAAAGGAAATATTTGCAATGCATATCTCGGCACTCCTGGGAAATTGCATAAGCCTCAGCTGCTGCAGCAAGGTAACTGCCACCTCTTAAGAAACATCAAGATACAGGCAATCAGAAGTCCGATTCTAGTCAAAAGAGCACCAGGAGTAAATCACAGCGTGTACCCGACAATGGTGGTCAAAGCCATCAACACACTTGTCACAGCTCCGGCAATGCTTGCTAAATTTCCGAACCTGCCACCCCATGACCCAAGAAAACTGTTTAAATTCCACAAATAAACTAACAATACAGAATAAGATCTTGCAGTGTAACAACAACTTGTAGGTGTGTCCTGGAGCTTTGGAAACAAAAAGGCAGCATTGTGCTTCTTACAGGCTGCCAAGTCTACTTTCAACAAGATCTTGCAGGGTAACAACTTCAAAGTAGAACTCTACTTTTGTTCTGATGTGCTGATCTGAAGCAACAAGACTAGTTTCCTCCACAAACTCCCCCAACAAACAGAGTCCATGTCCAAACACCGACTTACCACAGACTCTCAAGCTCCTTACCTCAGCATTACACAGGGTGCAAAACAGGACATCCTCCTCTGGAACAGGTTGCTGCAGCCTGCCTTCATTAAAACATTTGTCTTCGATGACCATCCAACCACAGCAGAGCCCACAGAACCCTGCAAAAGAGCACAAACTTGGTGCCGCATTCCAACCTACCCTCCCTTGTTCAGCATATGATGCTCTCCTGTCATAGTCCTTTTCTGATTGAAGAACGGAATGAGGGCTGGAAAGAGCCGGGGACAAGGGAGCACCCGTCACTGCAGGTGTCATTGCTGCCGAAGCCTGGGAGAAGGAGCTTTTCTCATCATGCTTGGATAAGGGCTGATTTCCAAACACTCCTGGATCTGCTGGGTCAATTGCTGAGCAGCGTACGTACAGAACGAAGACTGTGAAAGCCTGCAATGATGATGATGGGGGGTGAAAAAAGACACCAAAAGGAAGAAGACTGTGAAAGCCTGCAATGATGATGATTGGGGGGGGGGATAGACAAGAAGAAGAAGACTGTGAATGCACAGAATGATGATGGGGGGAGAAAAAAGAAATCAAGGAGAAAACTGTGAAAGCATGCTGCTGATGATGATGATGATAATGGGGGGAAAGGAAGACATCAAGAGGATTTTCTTCAGCTCATGTAGAGCAAGCAAGCAAGCTGCTGGGATGTGAATAGAAGACTAAGATGGGAGATTTCTTACCAGGGGAGTGTAGATTGCATATGCGGCGGCGTCCAATCCCCTGGTCCACAAGAACGGAGCCATGAAGATGTAGAAAGCGATGACCAGCAAGAAGAAGATTGTGATTGCCACAACCTGCAAGCACAGAATGTCAGATGCCACAATGAATGCTCACTGGGAAGTCTACGAGCGGGAGCTCAATACACTCCCAATTTTGTCTTCCAATCCTCTGACATCTGCTTTGGATGCAAGATACTGGAAGATCTCATTGAAGCTTCTATGGAGGGCCAAAGTCTAGAGAGAGCTCGCTCCCAGAGCTGTAGTTCGGATGAGAAGACACACCTGGAACATGTGTGCGGGAAGCTGCCAGCCATGACGACGCACCATGAGTGCAGCAGGGAGGCAGCATGCAGCACGCTCGTCGACGCAACAGAAGAACCCGCATTCCAAGCACCAAATGATGAGGCCCGTCCGTCGTCGGCCTTTTCCCTCGGGGGGTGGATTATCTTTCCTAACAAACGCTAAACTGCGCAAAGAACTCCACCACTGAACAGAGTTTCTAGTCTTCTACGTCCTCTTCTCACGCAACAAACAACAACAAGGCAAAATGCACACAAACCCTAAAAGTAGTTCTCCTCCACCACCATGAAGCGTCTGCCATTATTCTCTTTTCCTCTTCTTCTTTTCACCTCCGCCACGATCCCCCAAATCAACAGTTTCCGAGCAAAGAAATATTCTCTGCCAATGCGCCGAAATGTCCCTTGATGAAGTAATTCGACAAGAGATTAAACAAAACGATGCAACAGTAGTTTCAGGTCGCGACAATCTTGACCACAAACGCCATGGAGCGAAAAAGGAAGAAGAAACAAATGAAGAAAAAAATTCAGAAAAAAGAAAAAAGAAAAAATGACACTTCCCCCGAGCTCAACGTCGGTATGTGAGCAACAAAGCTCCAAAAATCGACGGAGAAAACCACGCGACAACAAGTGGGAAGTGCGACAAACTCGCAGGCGCACACCAACTCTCTCTCCCCCCTCTCTCTCTCTCTTCACTGCGAGGGTCTCGCCGGAAGGAGAAAGAAGACAGCGCCAAGCGCTTTCCGTACCGGAATGGCTACGAGAACGCCATATTACAGACCGTAATGTGGTGAATCAGACACGGAATAAGCTGGCGTAACGGGCAGAATGCCCTACACATTACGCAGCCTCCCGTGCTCTCGTCGTACCCCATAATTCCATTCCACAACAATTTTTGTAATTTTTCAAAAACCATTACTATATAATCTCTGTTGTTACCAACGGTAATATCGTTACTTATTAATTATTACCTTACCTGCGTTTACTTACTACCGCCCAGCGAATTCGAATAGGTACTACGTAGGTACCTACACTGCGCCGCCTGTTCCAGTGACTGCTCCTACTTCCCCAGGCTACTACCTACCACCTGCCGCCTACCACCTGCCACCTTAAAGGCAGGGCTGTCAGGCCGCACTGGTTTTGCAGCGGCGGCTTGGCTTTTTACTTTTAACATCTACTGTATCCTTCTTTATGGCAAGGTAAGTCAGATTTTCATCCCAAGCCATGCCGGGAAGTCATATTTTTTACATCCATATCCTGTCGGAAAGTCAGACTTTTTACATCCAAGTCGTGTCGGGAGTCTCTGGACTGTTGCGGATGACTTTGATTCCATTCTATTGCTTTTGACCAGCAGCATAAACCAGATTATGAACTTCACACACGAGTGTTCATGGATGAATAACGTTTCTTAAGAGTCTCCACTCGTTGCTACGGATGATTTGATTTTTGATTTTTTAAAATTTTTCCTTTTTTCATCAGCCCGTATAAAACCAGATTATTAACTCCCAACACGTGTTCACGGATGAATAAGATCTTGGGAGGATACACAACTGGTTGCTGATGATTTGATTTAATTCAACTGCTTTTGATCAGCAGTTGAAAACCGGATTATTAACGTCACACACACCACTACTGTTCATGGATGAATAAGATCGTGAGAGTCTGCACTGGATGTGGATGATTTGATTTCACTCAATTGCTTTTGATCAGGGATATAAAACCAGATTAATAACTTCACACACGAATGTTCATGGATGATTAAAATATTGAACCTTCCACTAGGGACCCCTAATAACTCAATGGTTTTTTATTACTATTATTTTATTTTATTTTTTGGGGTGGTGGTTTTGAGTGTGGGGTGTGTGTTTGGTTTCGGAGGCTGTTTAATTATTGTATTCGACTTCCGTCTCTACCTAATGTGTCTTACGTGCGACCACAGTCCGGCTTCTGGGATCTGAACTCGGCCGAAGTTGCAGATAATGATTAGGAGAAGTTTTCAAGAGCCGGCACATCAGATGAGGGGACGGGAAGGAAGGACGGAGAGAGAGTGTGTGTGTAAGTGCTAAGGGAGGGAAAGAAGTTCAAATTTCGAGGAAAATTGTGAAATGACAATTTTTTACAATCGGAGCGGAAGCGATTGCAACGACAAGCGGCATATGTGTACTTAGTACTCCCACGCAAAGTCTTTGGGACTCGGAAGAGAAGATTTGTGAAATTTTTTTTGGCAGTCTTTTATTTTAAATATTAACAATTTTTTTGGGGAAGAGGGGGGGGGTAACTTAAAGGACACTTGCTTTTCCAGTTTCCACCTTAAGTGGTACCTAAAGCGTTAGGCTGCAGGCTTTATTGGATGAAGGGACTGCGGTCTACATAAAAAAAAAACTCATCTCAGATTTTATTTATTATTTTCTTTCTTTCTCCCCTGATACCCAATGAGCTTTATTGAGGTAAAATAGTTTTTATTATAAATAATATTTTATTAAAATTTTAAAATCATATCTGACCAAAAAGCACAGAGAAAATTCAGGTGTGTATATAATACACTAAACAAGGGGTGTGTCAGTCACACTGTGGCCTTGCCATTTACATTAAAAAAAAAATCTTAAGGCAAAAAAGAAGAAGAATTATGGAAATTCAAATATTTCACCATGCAAAAAATTATAATATTCAAAAAATCATCTAAATGAAACCAAAATCCTTCAAGATATTATTATAACTCTGTAACTAACTAATCTCAAGTTTCAACACAAGCCAAAATATCGTCTTTCAAAAATCCTCATATAAAAATAGACCTATTATTATTACCCCCGGCACCAAAATCCCTTAAGTTACTATATACTCTATAATGAATCTAAACACAATATCCTTGCCTTGGTAGGCAAGTCCAACAAAGTGCACAAGTAATGTGCAAGAACCGTGTTTGTAGACATAGTGGTTACCATAGTACCTTGGGTAACTTCAACATATGTTTGTGGAATAATTAGTTAATTTTGAAATTTTCGTTTTGACAAATAAAAATATTGTGGAAAATTCAATAATTTCCTTCATTATTTTCTTTTATTTGAAAGAAAAATCCAAATATTTCAATGTCTCTGAAAATAATATGATTCTTGTCAAAGTTGCCAATGTAGTAGGGTAGTTATGTTCATCACCAAGCAAGACCAGTGATGAATTAGGGCAAAAGTTGTGACTTAAGCTGGTCAATGGCCCTTGACTACATTGGCCAACATACATTTTGCAACCCTATGACCGAACATGTGGTGGTAAAAATTTATGTTTAGTTTTTTTAATAACTTGGATTTATGTAAAAAAAATTGTGTTCAGTCATGTGATAAATTTAGAACATTTGGGTGCTATTGGCACCTCATTTAGATTAAAGATGTGTTTGGTGATGGGAGCAATTCAATGCACTTCTTACAAGCCAATTGTTTGCTCATATATATGTGCATAAGCACAATAAATAATAATAATTCTAGACCACTTAATAAAAATAAATGTTTGGTAATTGGGGGGGGGGAAGGTTTAGGAATGCACTTCTACAAGTAATTGGTTTAAGATGTGAAACAACCTAGTAAATAGGTCATTTTAGACCACTTCACAACAAAGAAATGGTTATTAGTGGGGCAATTTGATGCAAGATTGCAATATTTAGGATTTTTAAGTATCAGCCATCTTTTGAGCGCACAACTAAAACCTCAACATTTAACACAATAACCTATTTGTATCCAAATAAGTAAATAACACTAAAATACATGCACATTTGCCTAAGCACATTGGATTCCCATCAAAACTGAAAATTACAAACACAAGTTAATAATAATAGAAGCATTCACTTGAATAATCTTTCAAATGTTTCAATTCCACTAACATCACTTTAAGAATGTCATCATTATCCAAAGTTGTGCAAAATGATCTTCAAGATTTCCTAAAGCTTATATTTGTTAGTTTAAAATTGTTGAAAGGAAATAGCGATGAAAGGGAAGTAAGTTTATAATCAAAACATAAGGAAGGACATGTCAAAGTACAAGCCAGCTCACAAGGTTACAAAGTAAAATCAAGATCATAGGATTAATTTTCATAAGCAGTAGCTTTCGAAATAACAACTTCCTATATATATAAATTGTACTATGAGACTTTGAACAAATATTTATATTGCCATTATATCCAACAATCTAAAGTCCCAAAAGTGAAAAAAAGGTCAAATAATTTTGGTTCTTATAAATTTTAGCAGATTGCAAATCATTGTAACATTAATTTTACACCAATAGCTTGCTCATCAATTGTAGATGTCAATTTAGAGTGGGTTGATTTTGCAAGATTTTATGTAATAATTTATTTTAACCAAGCTTTGGAAAGTCATGCACTTTTACATTATTTAGATCTCACACATTTTTTTGAAGTCTTGAGGTGCATATTAAAAGCTAAAATACCTCTTGTAGGTCCTAATTAGATTTTCCCAACTTGTTGGAGTCTAGGGCTACCTTGTCAATTGTACCTTGTAGGTGACAAAATGGATTACAAGAATAACCAACTATGGATAATGAAAAAATCCCCCCTACAACTACACCACAAGCAAACAAATTAATAACAACAAACTAGGTTTTTGCTCTAACTTGGTGAGGAAGATGGACAATTGAAGCCTTGGGAGACACTTTGGACATAATGGACCCTAAACCTTATACACTCAACACAATATAAAATCACATTTAGAACTCAAATGAAATAGGGATTCAAGCAGGGCGCCAATGAAGGGCCAAGGTTTTTGCAAAAAAAGGTTCATAACAAGTTCATAACACCATTCATAAACCCCCATCACAAATTTATAGACTTCATGGGTTCATTCCAAATCCATGCGAAATCTCTTATTTCATGGGTTTGTATTGTTTACACACAAATTTCATGCATTATTTAAACATGGAAGTTGTGTGCACGACTTTCATGTGTAAATAATATGCATATACACACAACATTCATGTTTAAACAATGCACATGACATCAATGTTCAAATAGTATAAGTAGATAAATGACATCTTTGTCTATTCCATACAAACCTATGAAAAGCAAATTTTGCATGACTATTATTGTCAAATCATGACCCATGAAGTTTGTGATGTAGGGAATGGTTGGTATTAAATTGTGTTGTTTGTTAGGATTTCACATTTTCAAAGGTGAATGGATAAAAGATAGTTATATCAAATAGTGCAAAGTAAGAACATCTATGGCAATGCAAACTGAGGCATATATATATTATTGAAGGAATTTTTTTCATTCTTCAAAAGGTCATTTCTAGATGAGATTTATTAGTCTAATCAACATTTCATAGTTATAAATGAATATGGTTCACATATTATGTAATAAAACAAGCATGGGAATTTGGGTTGGATATGATCACATTACCAAATCACACATCTCATGCCATAATAATCCCTAGATGTGAGTTGATTCAAACCATTCAAAATTGATTATAGGAAAAAAAGAAAGGATAATGCAATGGTTAAAAACAATCATTATGAACTAAATAAATGCACACTAATTAATTCGGTAGACAAAAGTTTGAACCAATCATTGTCTAAGAAAAATATTAAGAACAAATTTAGGGTTATAGGAATTTGGCCTTTCAATCCTAATGCAATGGATGATAAGGCCAAGTTCCATATAAGGTACACATAATAGTAGCCATAAACATCTTAGATGGAAAAAAATATTATTCTAATGAATTAACTAGTGAACAAGAACAATTGGGAGAAGATGGTTTGACCACATAATTGTTAAACATAACAGTAATAGTACAAGAAGTTGGAAAAAAAATGATGATAAATAAAGACAACCAAATGTAAAATATTATGTGCAAGAGCCCAAAAGTCCAATTGCCACACATGAAATTAAGCAAATAAAAGTTGTTTATGTTCTAACTGTTGACCTGAATGTACTTACAATTAAAGTGCATGAAGTCAAAAATGTAGAAGCAACAAACCCAAGTGGTTTTGTCTCTTGCAAATTTGATGCCTTTGTCGTGTTTGCCTACAAGGAAAACAAGGGGAAAATAAACATTAATAAATTACAACTATTCACATGTAATAATATCTATATAATTTTTTGAAAATTTGCATAGAAAACATTAAACAAGGAAGCAATAAAAAAAATCAAATAGTAACAACGAAAAGAAAAGAAGAACAAAAAGGCCCAACAAGTTGTTGATTCCCTTACTATAGTTGAAAAAGTAATTCAAAGGTTAATGAACTTAAGTGATATAGGGCATATTTCACAATAATTTGGTTTATAATTGAAATAAGGATAATTGGGGGTCCACAAATTTCACAGTAATTTTGCACTAGGTTTAAGGGTTCATCTTCTACATGGGTGTTAACTTTGGGTTTACAATAGAAAATAAAAAAGAGGCAAGGGAAAAAACTTGAATGAAGGTGAAAGGACATATTATAATAATACTAGATAATAGAAAAAATATTTTTTGCATTTTGGAATCTCATTTTTTTCATTGTAGAAAGAACGCCCGCACATAATAAGGGCATTTGGGTGCAAATTCTTTCAGGTGTACCAAAATCTTGTCACAATGTCACCATTTTTTGTCCTTTTTACCTAGTCTGTTTTTTACCATGTAAAAACACATTTATGAATGATTATGATGGAATTTGGAATTGTAATAGTCTAAAATATAATCCTTTTGAAAAATGTTGACAATTTTTTATTCATTTTTTTTTATGGGGATCAAAATATAAGGTAAAAAAGGAGTGCAGTAAGGATTAAACCTTTTTTGTCATGTGTGGTACACTTTAAAAGATCTTCACCCATTAATAAAAGAAGTGACAAGGATGTTGCAATAAGGATTAGGTACCATCAACATAAGAAGATGATGAAAATATCATAGCAAGGACCAAATACCATCAATAGAAGAAAATAATGAAAATATAAAAGCAAATGCTAGGTATCATTAACAAAAGAAGATAATGAAAATATTGTAGCAATGGCTATGTACCATAACATTAAAAAATGATGAAGATCCAAGAACAAGGTTTTATTGAAACATAAGAAGAAGATGATGATCCAAGAACAAAGGTTAGGTACCACCAACAAAAGAAAAAGACAACAAAAATCTAAGGTTCGATTAAAATACAAAAAAAATGAGTAGGATTTTAGAGCAAGGTTTGATTAAAACACATGATGAGGATTTAGGAACAAGGGTTGTGTACTATCAACATAAGAAAATCCAAGAACAAGGTTTGACTAAAACATAAGAAAAAAATGATGAGAATTTGGGAACAAAGGCCAAGTACCATCAATAGAAGAAAATGACAAAGATCCAAGAGCAAAGACCATGTACCATCAACATAAGAAGGAGGCAAAAAAGATTCAAGAACAAGGGTCCATTACCATCAATAGAAAAAGAAGATGATGAAGCTCCAAGGAGAAATTGGGTTCTTTGGAACAAAAGGAAATGACAAGGATCCAAGAGACAAGTTCAACATAATAGAAAGAAGACAATAAAAATCTAGGAGGAGCTAGGTTTGAGATCACTAAATGTCAATGAATTGAACTTCATTACCCTACAACTAACTAACTCAAGCTCCAACCCCCAATGCACACCATCACCTACATGACAAACCACAAAGCTAGGAGTTTTGTGTAATGATACAAAAAGAAGAATAAGTTGCCCAAAAAAACCATGAAAAGTAGTGGGAACAAAATCTTACTAAAACACGTGATCAACAACACATAGACAATCAAAGAACACCACCTCTAGTTACAAGCAACGAGCCAGAACTTGGACACCAAAGATGGAAAACACAAGTGAAAAAGGGAGTCAAAAGATTGCCATTGCATTGCAAGAGTGGGAAATCCAAACTCAAAACCCTAACATGATTCCACGACTTACAATTTTAGGGTTAGACAAACAGTAGATTACCCCTAGCCATAGGTTTTTTCACTTTTTTTTTCAAAGATCTAAGCCAATGGTGTATGATGAACTTTCTTGCATAATGACCAGATTTCATTTCCATCTAGTTTAAATAAAGGTCAAATTTGTGACATTTGTCAAATGCTTACCAAACATTCATAGGGTGCAATTTGTTTGCTCATAAAGCAACAAAATGTTCAATCTTTTCCTGGAAGTGGCTCCCCTTCCTTGGGGGGGGTGGGAGGCAGGGGGGTCTAATTTCCTCATCTCTCATCCAAATGCCATGATCTAAATGGCTATGGGTGCACCAAGAGATGGGCTGCAACTTTTCTTTAGACATCAATGTCAAAAAAATGACAAAAAGTGCACCCCACCTGCCTCAATCCTCAAGTGTTTGATGACTGGCCTATTTACCCTAGGGTACCTACAGAGTGAACCATAGTTCACTTGAGATAAGCAAGAAATCAAATTCCGACCACCAAATCCAACAATCCCATTGGCCTGAGACAAACAACTCGGGACTTCTAGACAACCATATTCTACTGAACATTAAAAGAATGGTACCTTTCTATCATTTCCATTGGCCCTCTAAAGCTTCTTGCAAGCCAACCAAAACCTATTACCCATTTGACTTTAGGTTCGCTCTCAAGACGAGTATTAAAAAATTCCAGACCACCATATTGAGCAATTTCATTGGCCATAATATTTTTTCTTCACACCTACACACACAGAAGCTTATTAAACAGCCTCTATACATTAGTACACTAAACATGTGTCTTCAATGGTTGAAAAACCTGAGCAGGCTTCACAGCCAGGGTGAACCAGCACTCACACTGGGACCCTTCACTCCATGATACGGGACTTCTCATTGGTTGCATGCCTAAAATTTGGCTGCCACTATTTTTGGCCGGGACTAGCAACCTTTCCTAGGAACACCCTACCTATGGGGATAAACCCTAAATTTAAAAGATTTTCCAGTTTCTGACAAACTCCACTTTTTGAACGATTTTGTAAATAAGTTGATATGGAAGTGAGAAGAATACGGTTTGTGTGTGTACAAATCTGGCACAAACAAATCTTACTTGCACATCCCCAAAGAAAAACAAAAGAAATTTGCAGGTCACAGAAAAGTGAGAAAAGATTGTTGAACACCCTCTTCTCCCCCCCCCCCCCAAAAAAAAAAAATGGGTTTGGGGTCTGGAAAAAACAAAAAAGGGGGGGAAGCCATTAACAAACTGGAGAAAATTTTTCCCGGCAAAAAGATTTTTAAACGGAACCCCTGGCGGTTTTGTAAATTTTAACGACAGGA
>Ga0116231_10006923_pt1 | contig 21201 bp, 7 predicted proteins | sample S1TSphgellanicum_2_FD_89695 | JGI IMG/M metagenome (GOLD analysis project Ga0116231, IMG submission 89695) | Host-associated microbial communities from peat moss isolated from Minnesota, USA - S1T2_Fd - Sphagnum magellanicum MG | ecosystem: Host-associated > Plants > Peat moss > Unclassified...
CCTTGTCCTACCAGTAAAGTCTAAAAGGCCTGTCTGTTGAACTCACTGTTTCATCACAAATAGCTGGAAAAACTTCCTTAACCATCCCCATAAATTTCCAGTTATTTTCATTTTCTTGTGAAAAGTCTCTCTCTTACAGGGGAATCTTCAGATAACAATGGCGATCCTGAGCGCTCCGAGGAAGATGCTGATTACTTATCCAGATAAGCTCCACAACTGCCAAGGAACTCCTGATTCTCCATGCCAATATTGCAAATCGAAAGCAGGACGACCGAGTTATCGTGTCGTTCATGGGGCGCAATGCAACGTTTCTGCACCCTCATTTGCACCTGCTCTTCGTATGCCTGAAGAGTGTCGCAGCCCACAAGAAGGCAGCCGCTACGTCAAAGGTGATCGGTCCTTGGGATTCGCAGATGGCTATCCGTCTGGGATCCTCCCCGTGATCGATTTCCTAGAATCCCCACCCACGTGGAAACATGTTTGCCAAACATTTCCCTGCCCCGTGTGCCAACCAGGACGATAAGCTTGATCGATGCAGGCAAGGTCCGCAGCGGTAGTCCTCGGCTCGAATTCCGGGATTCCGGAAGAAGAAATCATCTCCGAACGACTTTCGTTATCATGACTTCAGACTTCAGATTGCAGACATAAGTGGACACACTGTATGAAAACCGCCACATGATTTCGTTCCGAACATAATTTATTTATTTGATTATTTGTGCATATGGAATTTTACAGTGCTAGAACAGCACGTTGTCTGCTTGCTGTCTTGGCTTTTAGCTGTGTGTGTGTGCATGGTTTATTTCTGATTTTAGAGCACCCAGCTTAGTTTAGCAGCTAGTTAGCTAGTATCAAAGAAAATTCTATTTTAATTCATCCTGATTTTGGTCATTAATAAACTATTGGTTGGCCGTCGTACTCTACGATATGACATGGATCGAGATGGCCAGGATGGTCAAGCTGAAAAGCTTCCTTTTGTAAATTTGATCATTCGATCACCATCTAATAGTTGCGATATAATTTCACCCAAACAAAATGTTTGACTGCTTCGAATCTCTAAAATCGAGCCTGGAACTCCAAAGTCTGATTGCTCCATTAAATCTGCGTGCTCATGCTTATGTTTGGTTCTGATAAAGATCCACAGAATTATACGTGCGAAAGTCTAGCTCAGGTGTTGTGGCGTGAGTGCCGAGTTCCGACGTGTATGGATGTATGAATTACAAGAATTCCTGGGTGCTACATGCTGAATGGTAAATCGATGACATCTAGTACAATTCGATAGACATATGTACTGAAAGACTTCAGTTATATTTAGCTAAAGTTCTAGGGTCCAGTTTGATAAAATTCTGAAGATACATCCTTTTTGGGCGATTTGTGCAGTATATGAGCTAAGTTTTGATATAGCAAGTTTTGCGCCCAACTGGATGTCTCTAGCTGGACAACACCGAGTAAATTCATTGCAGTGTCGAGAATATTTTTAGTGTGGAGTAAAGCCAAGACAAGCTTGAGAAAACAACTTTGAGTGAAAGAGAAGAACCAAACTCTTACATTGTTGAATCTGTAATAATTTGAGTACAAGAATCTTAAAAGGAGCCCAGAGACATGAAAAGTGAAAAGCGCCACAACGTTCTGGATCAATGTATGAATGTATAAATTATCTAATATAAAATCTTAACACCCCCCCCTTATTAGATAGTTCCTAAGCTCATTACCTGTACCGAATGTTAATGTTATATTTGGAGAATCTCTTGTTGAGGATGTTTCCAATCATGTCAAAGGTTGGAGAAAATATCATTTTCATTGTGTTGACTTGCACTTATTCACGAACGAAATGGATTTGAATGCAGATGCATTTACTCTGTCCATGAAACTTGGGATTTTCGATTACACTACTAGAAGTCTTTAAATATATGATTAAATTTATGATTAATATTTTAATCATAAAAAAATAAAAATTATTAATAATCCTAAAGTTATTATGAACAGGTTGTTTAGAACAATAATCATCTAAGATATGATGTGACAAATATTATTCATTAGTGATAATTTAATCATTTTTTAATTATTATAAATTGGACCCAAAACTTTGGTTACATTATTTTTATTTTATAAATTTTATTATATAATATAAATAATAATATATATTTAATTTCAATTATTTTAATTTTATCAATTGTTGACACATGTCATCATTTAAATTAAGTTTAAAATCTAAGTAATTTAGATAGGTACAAAATATTTGGTCAATATTTTAATGTTCATCACAACACATGTCATTTGTCAAGTTTGATTCTTGGACCTCAAAGGTAGAATTCAGCTCTTTTATCATTAAGCTACCTCACTTGTTATATAAATATATTAATGATTATTCTATTTAAACCATGCTTCATTTAAACATTACACAAAACTTCAAATTTAGTAATTCATATTTTATTTATAATTTTTTCAAATGAAAAAATTGAAAATTTATTCATAAATTTCCTTCAACAATGTACAAATTTATATAATATTTTTTTAAATGTAAATTCAGTTCAAACGAAAATTATTTTTTTATTGAATAATGTTTTAATGACCATACTTTGAAAAAGTAAAATTCAAACATATGATTTGTAAATGAAAAAACTTTTATGGTTAATACTTGAATAAATATAATATATCTTTTGTATCTTAAACCTTCATTTGGTTCAAGAATTTATATTATACAATTTTAATTCCGATATATCATAATTATACTGATAATTTTTAATTTAGATCTATGAATCCATATAATTTGTCCTCATAAAATTATTTATTAATGGATCATAAATCAATTATATTTGTATATATATTACATTTTTTATATTAATCATATCCAATATGAGGTATAAATTTAGTTTAAATATTTAAATTTATGATAAAAGTTTAATGTACAAATAAATTATAGATTTCCCACATCTTATAATGTTATTTTATTTTAAATTTAAAAAATTTAAAAATAATTTTTAATATATCATATTTTTACCATTAAAATGTATTTCAATGCATAATATTTAATTTAGTCACTTTGAATATTTAAAATGGATTATATCAAGTATATATTTTTTAAATGTAATAAAAGTTTTTATATTACTTATATGTATAATATTAATCAAAATCAGGTCCTTACATGTTGTAGTTTTTTATGTTTTTTTGTATTCATATTAAATTATTAATAATAAATTTTTAATCATTATAAAACAATTATATGACCACATTGTTTTTGTGATGACACATCATTTTTTCCATGTCATTTCATATTATTCTTTAGATTCTTTTAAATCTTCATGTGCAAAATTTTAAAATTTTTCTTCAATGTTTTGCTTAAACTTCATAATAGTCCCAAAGTGTTTTAAGATTCTCAATGTCAAAACCCATAATTTTGTAACATCCCCTGTGATAGCTTTTGTGATTTTGTAATCCATGTGGTCTTTAATGAGTAGTCTATTCACTTATGAATGTTGAGTGTGGATGTAGAATTGTGTACAAAAAAATCTTGCAATTTGTCTACCATGTACTCCACTTGAGGTTGCAATGATCCTTTTATAATTTCTTTCAATCCATGTATAGTTAGCTTTATTGTCCTAAAAAGTCAATTGAAATCACTAGATTATAGAGAAACTACAATGTTGTAAATGAAAACAATGATTGTGAAGATTCCATGTTGGGTCTATATTCCATAAACTTTGAAATTTGTTTCATGTTATCCCTTTTACATTCCTTAAGTCCATGTGAAGTCCCTACTCCATCTTTGGATAACCTCACAAAACATGTTTATTAGTCTTTAGAGTATGTAATTGAATCACTATGGTAGAATGCATAACTGTCCTTTGTAAGTCCATATAGTCCATTTAGTGGTTTTAAAGTCCATAGAATCATCCAAATGCATTCCATGGTCCCTTTCATATTGGATTGCAATCTACCCAAAATCCTTACATAGTTCTTACAATATTCATCAATTACTGAATAGGGTGTAGAATGTCCATTCAAGTTTCATTTGAACATTCCATAGTTTAAGTCCCAAATTGTTGTTTTTGTAGTTTTATTTCACACCTCCATCACATTTTCTGTAGCTCAACTTAGAAAAATATGTACTTGCTGAACCATTTGGATCAACTCACATAATGAATCCATCAATTGGGAGCATTATGTTGCCTCAAAGGAAGCCCATGTTGTATGCAACGCCCAAGAGGTTACATCACCAATACATAATAAAGCCCAAGTTCAAGATTTGTCAATGAAAGAAATAGCCCAAGAATCTAAATTAGGTGCATTTCCATTTTGGCCATGTAAGAAAAACATGATCAAAAAACTTTTGGACATGCATGTTGAGGATGCATTAGTGCCATTGGATAGCAATGTGGAAGATGGCATAACATAGTCATTGTTTGGTACTTTTGAGGTACAAAATGTGACTCTTACATGTGGACCTAGCAAAGGCCAAAATTCTAGGTCTATGAGCCATGATGCTCGAAGACTACAAAATCTCTAACGAAGAAGGCTAAAAAGACAAAAATCCTTATTGTTCAAAGGGTTTCTGTAGCCACAACCATTAGATTTGCAATGGTAATGACTCAAGTGAAAGCAAAGTAAAATCCTAATCCTAAAGGTAATTACATTTTACAATTTTCTCCATATTATCAAACTCCATTATAATGTTGTTTTTCTTTCCCTCTCTTTACCTTAGATGTTGTTTAAGTTGTGGGTTGGCTTGGTATAATTGCTAATATTTTTGGTTCTACAAGTTGATGTAGTTTCACAATTTATTTTGTATAGACTAAAGATAAAAATTGTCATTCATGATGACATTTTGGAATTTTGTGGTCTATTGCAAGTGAAACCATTTTGAATAGTAACGATTTATGGTTGTAAAAGTTTTATGAAACAAGTGTGAACCATTTATTACAACAATGGTTATAGAAGTGGTTGTCCAATGTAATCTTCTATTATTTGTAAGGGCCAATGTGATCTTGTGTGGCTAAAAATTTTGGTTCTATGGCTAGAAAATTACATTGGATAAGGTCTTGATGCCTTTTGTCATGAAGTTATGATTCAACATTTTTGTAACTATTGAAAGGTAGAAATGAAGATGAACAAAAAGTTTTGTTAAATTTGCAACAATGATTGGAATTGTGAAAATGCAGATGACCACATGGTGCATGCAAAGCTAGAATTTTTTTGAAAAGCTTGTTTCAACTTGAATATCAAATCCATGTAAGATCCTTTTTTTTAAAGACCATGTGCATTCATGATCTTCAACACCAATTTAACTTAGGATGGGAAGCTTTAATTTGTAGAGGCATTACGGTGTTTGTAAACTTGTAGATATATAAAAATAATTCAATTACTATATTCCATACCTCTATTGTGTATGATGTGGTAGTTGATTGGGGGAAATGGATTTCAAATTGAAGCCCACACATATTTAATTGATTTAAAACTAAATTGTTAATTTAGGACTTTACCCAACTAGGTGGATGGTATAAAGTCCACCAAGTGGCCACCAAATTTAAGAAATGTAACATTACATTCAAGTAAAAACAACAATATTGCATCCATGTATACATTGAATTTGAAAAACATTCATACCAATTTTTTCTACAACATTTTCAATCATTGTTTTTAATACATTGTGGGACACGAAATGAAAAACAAATGTAATATGTTAATTTCAAAATGAATATATTGATATGATGAAAAGAGTATTTTGCCTAGTGCTCACCAAGTGAAAATTATAGATTATTCATTATCAAGGTTGGAAGTCAAATTGTGTTTCTATTCATGAGAAACAAAAAAATTACTTACTTAAAAAAACTAGGCCCAACATGTGTCAATTCATTTGCAATAATGTCTATGGATCCAAAGTTGTTGTTCATATTATAATAGAATCAATTATTATATTTGGCAGTTATATGCCATGAAAGAAAAAAATAGACGTTTGGTGGCCACCAAGGATTAGGATTAATGTCCCAAAAAGAAATATCGATAGTTAATATCTAAAAAATTACACACAAACGTTTTTGCAATAAACAAATTCCATAATACCATATTAATTCCACACATAATTTTTGATGATCAAAACATTGCTTAAAAATATGCCAAATCCAACACAAAAAAAACCCAAAAATAAAAACACTCATAATAAATTTGGAGTCAATGCCATGAAACAGAAAAAACAAACACTTGGTGGCCATTACGGACTAAGGTTCAAGTGCAACAACAAAGATCATAGATCATGACTATGAATAACATTGTACACAAAATTATTTACAATGAACAAATACACTAGGTTTATCAAATACAAAAACACAACAATATATTATTCCATTATTAGATGATATATCAAATAAAAATGTATTGATAATATAACCAATAATCACAAAGAGAAACTCAATACATTAAGTTTCAAAGAAAGGCAACCATGCTTATGTACCATGCCTATCAAGTGAATTCACAATAAAAAGACCATTTCACATAATAGTCAATGGTTAATGTCTCATATTTTATGTGGCAATTTAAATTGTTATTGAAATTTTTGGATTAATCTATATAATAACATCAAATTATGCCATGGGAACATGTGAATAAATTTGAAATATATCTAATAAATGAAAGACACCCAAAAGCACTTTTAAAACATTCATAACCATTCTTTTTACTATAAAAAGGACCTGTTAATGCCCTTGAAAATATTTTTAAATGACATATTTTGGGCAAAATTTGAAAGTAGACCTTAAAATAATTATATAAAGAAAATTTTAAGGTTTTTGATGATTTTTTTGAAGACTTTTTTGGAAAATATTCTAAAAATATTCTAAATTAAACAGTCGTTTATAAGCAACCAAGTGGGTGGGTGTTGGTCATTTTATTGTGAACACACCTTATCTACAAATCCAAAAATTATGCTTGGGTGAAAGCAAGGTATTTTGGACATGAAATTTACCTTGGCTAGGTTTTTTTAAAGTAGATAAAGTAGGTTTGAATGCTTATTCTAGACATAAAATTTTAAATGGAGGAATATTAAATATGAAGGCCAAAAATAGGCTACTAGTAGCCTACATAAAACCTATGTGGAACGTAACATAATATCTTAGTAACCTAAGTGAACCTTAAATTGAACACAACTTTATTCTCGCATGTGTAAGTTCTTCATCTCTCCCCACAACACAATAGTTCATAGCTTGTCTTGTAACAAAAAGTTTGGAGATAGTGATTACTCTTAGGCAAAGTTTTAATGCGCCATCTTCAACAATGGTGAGATCTTGTGATGAATCAAGCAATGGCAGGATTTCTAATAGGCTATACTTTGGTGAACCAAGGTAAGTTTTCATGCTTAAGTGGGCTTGGGTTTACAATTTCTTGCTAGTTGTCGACAACACAAATCTAAGGTCTAGCTTGTTTCAGTTTTGAAAACAACATCACAGTTACAAAAGTTTGTTGTTATGGTTGTAATTGTTGTTGAACTTGGGCTAGCTATGGTGCTCCAAGTTATTCATCAAGCTCCATTGCTAAAAATTATCAAAACAAAAAAAACAATATCCAAGAGAGAAAAAGATAAGTTGGAGAGGATGAACTAGACCTTTGGGCATGTTCAATGGACTATCAAAGAGTTTGGGGAGAAATTAGAATTGAGTGTTTTTGGATTAGACGTTTGGCGTGAAATTAATTTAGACATTGTGACACATGAGGAACTTTTGGAGTATTTTGGAAAAATATTTTCTAATGGGTGGAAAGTTAAAATGTCTGATTTGTGAAGTACAGAAGATTGTTTAGAAATTTTGAAGTTGTATGAGTCTATCTATGCCCATCCACCTTATAATGGTGACTACTTTGGCATATTTTTAAAGGGGTGGTTGGTTCATAAAAAAGGTCATCTTGTTAATTGGGCTTTGTATGCTTGGGACAATAACTAGGAACAAATGAAAAGGGCCAAAAAGCCACCATCTGAAACAAGCAAGAGAACTAATTTGGGGTTTTTCTCCTCAAGGCATGGTCCCAACAGTGATGATGGTATTAATGATAATTGTGTTATTATTGATTGTTTTAAACAAGTGAGGGTTTTTCTACCAAAACAATTTGCATTAATGATGAGGCTTCTTGAGAATGCTGAAAATGAAAGTGTAGATCTTCAACTTGAAAAAGAAAACTTGGAAAAAATGAAATCTAATATGCAAGTCCTTGTACAAACATTAGAAGGATGCTTGGTTGAAAGGAAAAAATCCTTGCAGGTAGTAGAAAGAAGTAATGAAAGTCTTTTTTTAAATGCAAAGGAACTAAGAGATGACTTGGCTATGTGTGAGAATAAAAGTCAAGGTTTTTCAAATCCAACAAATGTGGACTAGGCAAAAGCCTTGGTTATTAAGTTGGCTACAAATTTGAAAAAAATGGAGGGAGATTTGCAATTTCATGAATTATTGTTGAAAAAAAAATCTACAATCTAAATTTGATCATTAGATCACCATCTAATAGTTACGATATAATTTCACCCAAACAAAATGTGTGAATGCTTCGAATCTTTAAAATCAAGCCTAGAACTTTAAAGTCTAATTGTTCCATTAAATCTGCGTGTTCATGCTTATGTTTGGCTCAAACAAAAATCCACATAATTATACTTGTTCAAGTCTACCTATGGCATGAGTGCCAAATTTCAATGTGTATGGATGTATGAATCACAAGAATTCTTGGGTGCTACATGCTGAATGATAAATCCATGAGATTGAGTACAATTCGATAGACATATGTATTGAAAGGGTCCATCCTTTTTGGGCAATTTGTGTAGTATATGAGTTAATTTTGATGTAGCAAATTTTGCGCCCAATTGGATGTCTCTAGTTGCACAATACTTAGTAAATTCATTGCAGTCTTAAGAATAGATTTAGTGTGGAGTAAAACGAAAACAAGATTAAGAAAACAACTTTGAATGAAAGAGAAGAACCAAACTCTTATATTGTTGAATACATAATAATTTGAGCATAAGAATCTAAAGAAGGACCGAAAGACATGAAACAGGAAAAAGTTATGGATCAATGTATGAATATATAAACTATTTAATATAAAATATTAACACCCCCCCCCCTTATTAAATAGTTCCTAAGCTCATTAATTGTACTCGATGTTAATGTTTACACAAACTCTTGGTGAAAATGTTTCCAATCATCGTAAAGGTTAGAGAAAATACCATTTTCATTAAATTGGCTTGTGCTTGTTCACAAATGAAATGGACTTGGCTATTGATGTGTTTATTCTATTCATGAAACTTGGGATTTTCGGTTACATTAGTAGAAATTTTCAAATATATAATTAAAGTTTATGATTAATATTTTAGTTATAAAAAGAAAAAAACTAATAACCCTAAAGTTATTATGGATGAATTGTTTTGAACAATAGTCATTTAAAATATGATGTGACAAAAATCATTCATTAGTTATAAAAAACATATGTGAAGTCATTAGTGATAATTTAGTTATTTTTTAATTTATTATTATTATTATAAATTTATTATATATAATATAACTAATAGTTATATTTTTATTTTTATTATTTTTCATCTTATCAATTGTTAACATGTGTAACCACTTAACTTAGGTTGTCTAGGTAAACATGAAATATTCGGTCAATATTTCAATGTTAAACACAATGCATATCATTTGTGAAGTTTGATCCTTGGACCTGAAGGATGGAGTTCAATTCCTTGACCATTAAGCCACCTTATTTGCTATGTAAATAATTTAATGTTTATTCTATTTAAACCATACTTCATTTAAACATTACATAAAATTTCAAAATTAATAATTCATATTTTATTGATAATTTTTCAAAAAGACAAAATTGGAAATTTTATTTCTAAATTCCCTTCAATAATCATTACAAGAAATCACAACTTTTTTTACTAGGAATTTTAGTCCAAAAAAACCCCATATGGTTTTTTTGCCCCCATGTCCAACGTGACCAAAGTGCCATTTTGGACAAATCAATTTGGATTTGACTATTTTGATTAGGTTTTTTTGGTTGGTTTTTTTTTACTAGGTTTTTTTTACTAAACCACTATGACAATAATATAATTTAGGCAACAACCAAAAATATGTATTATTTAAATTATTTTATTTAAAATTAATATGAAAATATTAATTAATTAATTAATTACCCTTCCTACCTTACCCTACCCTACCCTACCCTACCCTACCTAATTAATAAACCTAATAATTAATGCTAAAAAAATTATTTATATACCCACCAACCCTATGTCCTAGGCCTAGGCTAGGCCACCTAGCTTAACCACCTAAGCTAGACCAAGCCATTTAGGATAACCCAAGCATTTCAAACTAAGCCAAGCCCCTTAAGTCAAGCCCTTAAACTAGGTTGTTTAATAGTTTTTACAACCTAGGCTACCTAATTAGGTCACTTAAGTAGCCAAGGTAGCCTAGGTTACAAATGTGGGGACTCGAACTCCTCACCTCCACATTGAGGAATCAAATCTTTGACCATTGCACCACCACCCCATAAGGTGATTTTCTTGGACAACATGTTTGTAATGAACATGATTGTGGACCAACATATTGTAATTAACTTCCACGAATTTTTTTTTCAACATGCATATTATATTAAATGAGTTTGAAATTTTTTACATAAATAGGTAGGTTATAAATAAGGTAACCTATGTAGGTAAGAGGTACCTATTAATAATGCATGTACTTAGGTAGTATGTAAGTTATAATCTATTAAGCCTTATAAAGCAAAAACACACTAGGGTGTCACAATTTCGATAAATTAGAATACCTTTTCAAAGTCCTTTTTTAATGTTGTTGAAAACTAGCTTAAAATATGAATACTTAGATGATATTGAAAATAACATATTTTTCCATTTCCAATTTCAAATCATGATGTTATAAGACATAAAAAATATCTCAAAAGAAATGATTTTAAAATAATTATTTTTAAATGCTTAAAAAACTTTTAACATTACAATTTTTGGAATTTTAAAAATCCATAACATAATAAATCAAAATCACATTCCATTCATTTAATGGATCTTTAGTTTTTTAAACATAATTCATTCAACGTCTTAAAGTTTCAAACACATAAGATTAACACATTATAAAATAAAAATCCATATCCATGAGTTTTGTAGGTGTGACAAAAAATGAAGGCAAAATTCAAAAGTCCATTATTTATTGGTTATCCATGATTTTGATTTTATTTTTTCATTTTTGAAAGGTTGATTATGATAGTTTTAAATAAGTGAATCCCTTATTTTATTATTTCAATGAATCTTATTTTATTTATTTTCTTATACTTAAGGAATACAAGAAAAACTTCCATTGTGACGTCCATGTAAAGTCACTATAGTGTGCAAACACCCTATAGGTACTTACTACGTTTATGTTTATACCTATTTAATAAGTTATTTATGCTTATGTTATTTAATAGGTTATGTAAGTACCTATCAATTTATTAATAGACCTAATTTAGGCATACTAGGTAGCTTTAAGCTTAGGCTACCTTTCCAAGTAGGCCTAAGTGGTGTAACCTAGGTTAAGCTATGCACCTACGTAATATGCCTAGGTGGCCTAGGTGGCCTAAGCTACTAACCTAATTAGTAAGATAGGCTATCTATAAGTAATTAATAAAAATAATAAAAATGATTATTGAATTATTATAAATTATAAATAATTAAATGATATCAATGATTGATAGTTGATTATTTCCTAGGAATTGCTAAATATTAAAATTATTATTTACTATTTATAGTTTATTATCTACTATTTATTATTTATTATATATTGACCATTAATTATTATTATAAAATATTATCAATTATTAATTTAAAATTAGATAAAATTTATAATTCAATAATAATAATTAATCAATTAACAAGTTGATGGATAAATTAATTATTGGTTATTAATGGACATTTATTTGGTGACTAATGAATTATGTCAACTACTAGTCATAAATTATTAAATATTAATTAGCAAATATTAAATATTAACTAATTAATGTACTAAATTTAAATATTTACATGCGCCTATGGATAGCATGAAAGTAACCTATTAAACTCTATAAGTACCTACTAGGTGTAATATGTTTAACTAGAGCTTATTAGCTATGAACTTAGGTTTGGTATGTACCTATTGCAAAATAAACTTGTAGATTAAATAACCAAATTAATATGGTTGATTTGAGTAAGTGTCAAATTATAATGGCCAATTTGATTAATTGTAAATCATAATGGCCATTAAATATGGTTGATTTGACTAAGCTTTGGTCATCTTGATGGACCTCAGGCCTTTTTTACTAGATGTTTGGTTTGTCACATGGTCAAAAAAGTCACTCTAATCAAATTCTTAATCAAAAGTAATTGCGTTTTTCATGCCACAAGCCTTTAGTCAAAACGACCATCCCCTTTAGTCAATGTAAACATTTTAATCAAGTTGGACCTTTTGAAAAATAATGTTTTCTCATAGTGAATGTACACAACTATATAATTTATTTTAAAATGTAAATTCAATTCAAAAAATTATTTAAATTTTGTTGTTGAATAACAAACTTCAATGACTGTAATTTTTTTGAATTGAATTTACATTTTTTTAAAAATTATGTAGTTTTGTACATTCACTACAAAAAAACATGATTTTTCAAAAGGCCCAACTTGATTGAAATGTTTACATTGATTAAAGGGGATGGTTGTTTTAACTAAAGGCTTGGGGCTTGAAAAACACGAATTACTTTTGATTAAGAAATTTGATTAGAATGACTTTTTTTTACCATGTGACAAACCAAACATCTAGTAAAAAAGGCCAAAGGTCCATCAAGATGATCGAAACTTAGTCAAATCAACCATACTTAATGGCCACTATGATTTACAATTAATCAAATTAGACATTTTAAATTGACATTTAATCAAATCAACCATACTAATTTGGTTATTTAATTTACAAGTTTATTTTCCATAAGGTATATACCAAACCTAAGTTCATAATTAATAGGCCCTTGGGCCCCTAAGTTAAGCATATTACACCTAATAGCTACTTATAAAGTTTAATAGGTACTTTCATGCTACCCATAGGCACATATAAGTACTTAAACTTAGTACATTAATTAGTTTATTTCATAATTGATCATTAATACTCAATATATTACTTATATGTATAATATTAATCAAAATTAGTTCCTTACATGCTGTAAGTTTTTATGTCCATTTATATTCATATTAAATTATTAATAATCATTTTTGAATCATTATAAAATATTTGTATGACCACATTGTTTTTGTAATGACACATTATTTTGTCCATGTCATTTTCATAGTTATTCTTTAGTCATATTTGAAATGATTTTATCCTAGTCACATTTTCAATTGATATCTTGAACATTTATGTCATTTTATCATCAAACATAGATGTTATATGGATGAAAACCTGTAATGAAAAAGAAATGTTATCTTCCCATTACCATGTCATCATCCATTTGTCAAATGCATCATTAATATATGACTACAACTTTTTGCACATAGGATTTGAAATAATATCCTGTGACCATAGTCAATTATGTAATCATTTAAAACATCTAGTCATTAATTTTTTGGTTGCAAAGGACAAATTCCTTCTGTTGTTATTTGAATAACATTTTGATTATCAGAAAATATAATGGTAAGGTAGACTTGTAAGGTAGACTAGTCGGTGTTTGAACACTTAAGGTAGGGTTTGTTCGCCATTTTTGTAGGAAGGCCCTATTGTTTATGGTGTCCAAAGAATAGATGGAGCCCTTCTTTTGGTGCATTTGTTGCATTAAAAATTGGCAAAAATGGATTAGAAGCAAGAAAATTACGACCCCCCAAAATAGGGGGGTCATTTTTACATAAAATTCTCAATCAAATAGCTCATAACTTAGTTTTGAAACCTCAAAAAATCCTTAAATATTATTCTATTGCCTTTAAAGTTACATTGCATTTCAAAGTAATTTAAATTACTCAATTTGAACAAAAAATGAAAAACTTATGCATTGATAAAGTAGGAGGGGGGAAAATGAAAAAAAACTTGTTTTGCAATTCAAAAAAACGTATTTTCTTTATTATTATTATTTGGCTACTCCTTTGGCTTTACATTTCAAAGTTGATTTGTAGAGCTTGAAAATGCACTCCTATAACATTTTAATTAACTCAAAATGTAGAAGAGTTGAAAAGGATCTACCAAAATGTTTGGTGATAAAGGTAAGTGCATGAATAAGTGGACCATTTGGCAATAAGAAATTACCAATTCAAAAGTCCAAAATAATACAACTTTACATATGGGTTCAAGTAAACTAGAAGGGTCATGGGTAAGTTGTATGCAACTCTTGATTAATCAATTTAGGCGCCCATTTTAAATTTGCTTAAGGGCACCACTTTGATAGGACTTAGAAAGGCTAGTTAAACTTACGCAAATCCTAGTTATTGTTTTTCTTAGAGTTTCAAATCAAGTTTCGACTAGTTAATACAGACTTTTGTGAAAACGTTGTTCCTTGGTGCTTTTGCATCTTTCACAGCACTCATTGCACACGAAATTCATCATCTCATCATCATGTTTGAGAATAACTTAGCTTATTTTTTTTATACTAAACAACATTGCCACACAACATTATTCCTACTAACCAAAAATCCCAATAGAAGAATTTCAAAAAACTAACAATTGTAGAAACATTCATTTGTGCTTCAAAACAAATAAAATAATGCCAACCTTTCCCTTTAGCAAGTTGCTTTCTAATTTGGCAACATCAATTTTCCCTTGACGGTCAATGGCATGTTTTTCCTAGGGTTGAAGCTCACTCCATACTATTCCAAATTGCTCAAGGATCTTGAGAATATCACTTGAAAACAATGTGTTTTGCTCATTAGACTTCACATGGAATTAGTTTAAATATTGAAAATCTTCCATTTAGAAGAACAAAAATTGAACACACGGGGTGAAAGTCTATTATTAAGCTTCACATGATGTAGGAACCTTAGATTCATTTAAGGAAAAGAAGTAAATAGTAGGTTTGCACCTTTATAGTTCTTTTTTATTTCTTCAAGCACTTTTTCATCCTCCCCAAAAGTCTATGTGAACTTGATAGTTTCTACCTCCATCTTCGATATCACCATTGTCACCTCCTTAGTTTCCTTTTCCATGTTTTGAGTTAACAATTCTAGGATAACACACATTTAGAATTAGAATGATGAATTGGGCCATGAAGTAAAATCAAGAAAACCCATAAGAACCAAATGTGTACATTAATCTAATGAAATTTCATGTAATTTGGTAGAAATCTTTCCTTCAAATTGCTTTCCAAAGACTTCCATCACTGCCCAGTTAAATAGACAAGTTTAATAACACACCACCACACATTGCCAATCAAACTTCATCCATTCCACTCCATGATCTCCACTACAAAAATCAAGAAGAACATACCATTAAGACCAAATGCAAACTACATTAGAAATCATAATAATTGCATAAAATGTTGAAATTATCCTACTCCATCAACTTAACTTCATCTCTATATCACCAAGCTCCAAATGTAACATATATTTGACAAGTATTCAAGACATCACCAAAAAATAAAATCTCGATCTTTTGCTCCCATTTACTGAACACACATCCTTCCAAATTTATAACCATTAGTTTATGTCGCTTTTGCAAAAAAAATTGAAATAATTAACCATGCAATTGTTTTTCAAACTTTTAAGATCTAATTTGACCTAAATTTTTGTAGAATTGGAATAATGCACATGAAAATAAACCAAGGTTAAAATTTTATCATTGAAAACCCAGTCCATTACATGTGCACACATGTCATTTGCACCCATTGGCTTATTGTTCATTGACCATATATAAAATTGCCCTTGAAGCACATTTGACTTACATGCAACATAGGTCATGAGATGGTTCATAAAAACATTTGAAAAGTTAGTGGGAACCCAAAACAAAGCTTAAGCTAGATCTACATGGGTACTCTATATGAAATAAGATTACACGGGATTTCAAGGTCGCTTGCAACTTTGTAGTCAAGTTGCATTCAACTTACTTTGAATGTATTTAGTAACATCTTTAATCAACTTATAGACTTGCACCTCACACATGAATTAGTGAATTCAATTCATAACATTTGCTAGAATATAGAAAACACTACATACACAAAGAACCATATATTTGCAGCTAGGTCTAATTGAGAATAAAACATGGATAATGTAGCAGAAATACCCAAAACACATGAGACTAACCTAAGATCTTCCACATTTTCCCCCTTTTTAGTGATGGGTAGCAATTTGCATGGTGAATTTGGAACAAAAATTATATGAGAATAAATGAATGCAAGGCTTCCATCACATAATACATATGATGTTGAACTCCTACCTTGTTGTTTGTAATACCTTCCAATGACAATTTATAATCCTCGAAACACCATTTGACCCTAGCTGTTAATTTTATGATCCTCTTCAACATCATGCAATGTTCTTCACAAATTAAAAAGGTCAAAGCAAGATAAAGTATACCAAAAAATAGATGTCTCCACTTTAACCGTGTGCCTTTCATATAACTACCATAAAGTAACATCAAATTAGGTGAAAATATGTGTCAAGTAGCATTAATTGACTCAATAAGTTTATAAGAATCTAACTCTAAGAAAATTAAAAGCAAATGAATTTTGAAAATAGATAAAAATATATTTGAAAGTAACTGAAAAATATGTGTTCAAACCTACTTTTTGTAATAAGTTAGGAAATGAAGATCAACATATATTTTAGCAAGTCATCAAAAAAAGAATCTATCTCCTTTTTATAAAACCTATTTGACACCTAACGCCCATAGTGAAAAGTAAATGTCAAAAGCTACTTGTATTTTGAAGAACCTACTCTTAAATAAATGCACACTACATTCACCCAAAAAGGGCAAATGAAAGTCCATTTTTATAGTCCAAACCCAATGATTTTTCAAAAAGAACATGTAAATGATGTCAAAATTCATATTTTTTTCCATTTCCAAGTTCATACCACCATAATTTAAACTTTTTAAAAAACCTTTAAAAATATGGGCTTTGAAAAATTCAATTTAGATATCAAAATGGACTTTATAAATTTGAAATTTCATTTTAAATCTTAAAATTTTTGAAAGACTTTTTCTTGCTTGATTTTTTCATTTTAAGTGTTATGGTACTTCAAAGTGTGGTGGTAAAAAGTTATAGGCTTAGTTTCCAATTCCACTATAAGAAAAAAATCCATAATAATATTTTTTTTGGGATAGTTTGGACTATGACATTGGATGTACTATCCTTTCTAAAGTCCACCTTGAATTAGACATATATCCTTTTGATAAAAAAAAATTTGGGTTTGAAAGATTAGAATGTAGGTTTCAATTTTTCATCTCATTTTTACCAAGTTTCCCAAATAGATTTGAATACAATGCAACAATATTTGATTCACTCATAAAAAACTATCACAATGATTTCCAAAAAAGTCCACTATAGTGTGTTTTTTCCCTTTTACAATTTGAAATATGAAAATCAATGCACATTAAGTTTAGCATATATCATATTTAGTCATTGAAATAAAAACATTAAATGTTTTTCTTAATTTTATAATGGGTTTTTTTGCTATTTTAAATCTATTTGTTCTAGTTTTGATAAGTTAATCAAATTGTTCACTTTATCTTACTTATACCCAAAATCCAAAATTTAGATCTTTCATTGTTACCCTCTTTAACCATAATTGCAAAATGATCCCCAACTTCAAGAATAACTACTAAAGCTTTTTGATCTTTTTCCACTTCAAGCACAAGCTCCACATTTGTTTGTGCATCACCTGCATTGTAAGGTTCTAATGGACAAGGTTGAATGGGGCAATGTATGTTTCATTGTCACATGGATTATCCCCATCATCAAAGCAAAACTTACAAAAACAAGACAAGTTTTGAACATGGAGAGAAATTTTATCCAATCTAACACTTTTGATTTGATGAAAACCACATGTGCCCTCCACTATCCATGCATTCAACTAATCCACCTAATTGATATCAGTTGTTTGCACTTCATAAAAATAATGTAGGAGTTCTTTCCTTGCACCATCATAAGCTAAATGTTATAGGCCGAAGTAGCATCTCAAGTAGGACACAACATCTTTGGCATTTTAGAGCCAAGTTGAATCAAGTCAAATTTGTTCAACTTTTGATGCCTATTTCACATGAGCTCCTGCACCATCCTAGTGGCCCTTACCATGACCAAAACTAAAATGGTTCCACTACATGGAACATCCCATTGGCAATTCCTCACTCCTTGTTAGTGATGGATAGTGAGCAACAAAAAAAAGGATCTAGCACACTTGAATTGCAAAGCACAACCATCCAAAAAAACAATATGTTCAATAGGTAATATAAAGCCTTGGAATTTAAGAAACTCCCAATGGAGTTTGAAGTAGTGTTGGACAAAAAGGTTATCATGGGCTTTGTCATCATTCATGTAGAAATGGTACTCCATCAAGATCCTAGATGATGTGTCAGTCTCATCCCACTATGGGTCAATGCAGAATGTCAAAAGAACAAGAATTGTGACTTGCCAATTAAACTAGTGTTGTGATTGAATATCATTATGCTATTTCAAAGAATAATTCTCAACAAAATCAATCATGGTAACAATCTAATTCTTTGTCAAATTATCCAAGCAAGACTTGAATTGGGCATCTTGCCACTTGGCTTCAAAATTGTGAACAAGAAATTCAACCAATTTAAGCTTTAGAAATGAAACAAATTCACACATCGAGGGTTGTCTTTGATTAGAGCCTTAGTGCATGCTTGTCATCTCCATCATTAAATTGACCTATGTAAACATTTTCAAACCTCTTCCAAGGTATGAACATTTCATTGTTGGGATCCACCTCTAATGGATAGAATTGAAGCTTCGAGATCCCACACATATTACACTCCCTTCTTATGCACTTCAACTTGTGGAACTTTTCATTCTCAAATTAAAAGGAGAGAATGAGCTCACACATTACTCTTACTCTAGGAACAATAAATGAAGCTGAAACATAAGTACATTGCCCTCCATTTGGCTTACAAATTATGTAGCAACAAACATAGCCTCCATGTACTACTCCTTAACACATGGAGTTAAAAACATCTTTCAATTTTGACATTTGGACATGGTGCTAACAACAATAGGAATTGAATTCCAGCAAGCACTTCACATACCATGGCTTTAATGCTTCAAATGTTTTCAAACCAATTTGATGCGTAGGATATGATTCCTTGAAACATGAATATAACATTAATTGCACAAAGAAGTATTAAACTAAAATAGGGACCAAAGAAAATATATCCCTATCACTGTGCAAAAAATAATCAACAACTTAATTTTAAATAATAACAAGACTTTATTATATAAAAAAAATATAGGTGCCCCAAAACAAAAAACATCTTGCAGGAGAAATTTCAAACAAGTTTTCAAATACTAGGCCAATTGAACAATCTAAATAATGTTAGGTCATGGATTGTATTTTAAGAAAAACATGCATTAGACTAATTATTAACTTTTGAAAATACAGTATCCTCTAACCTTGTAAACAATAAAGATCAAGCATAGTTCTTATCATGAAAACAAAAAACCTTAAAACATTAAATAAAGATATTTTCAACATCTTAAAGGATGATTTTGAAGAGCCCAAGTTGAAAAGGTTAGAAGAGTAATTTTATGAAGAATAATAATCATCTTCTATACATGCAAAATGGAAAGGTAATAAAAAATTGTTAACATCTGAAAGGATAATATCCCGAATCGACATTACAAATACTAAACAATTTATACAATTCTAAAGAGCGAAAAAAAATTCCAAGAAGTCTTAAGAAGCAATGTCATGAACATTTGGAAAGGCAATAACAAATTGTTAGCATTTGAAAAGACAATGTCCCATCAACATTGTAAATATTAAACAATTTGTTCAGTTATGAAGAACTTTGGGAATGAAATATAAAATAATCTCAATAATAAGAATTAGAAGGAAATGCATTGGCCAAAATAATTAGAAAGAAATATATTTTGAAAGATGCTAAAAAGTAATGCCATAAACATCTTGAAATATAATTTTAGGAACACTAGATGAACAACTATCATAAGAGCAAAATTATAAGAACAATATGAATAACATAGTCATGGACTCCACGTGCAAAAAGGAAATGCACCACATATTAATCAACATCAAATGCAAATGTAACCCTTACAAAAAATCACAAGAAATCAAATGAAGCAAAATGTTGAAAACAACATGATCGTCCATGATTTTGAGGAGCATTATGAATTGCATCAATTAGAGCATCATTCATTCTCACTTGCAAAAAATAAAATCAATGTAAAAAACTTATTAGATTTTGAAAGTGTACCTATCACATGCATCAAAAACATTATAAATAGGAAATTGATGCATTCAATTATGAACAATTGCAACAATGTTTTCTTAAAAATGCTCAAGAATAATATTGATAATGCCCTCAAGGATAATATATATTGATCCAATAAAAGATGCCACAATAGCAAAGTTATTTGAAAATAACCAATTTGAACAATTCCATCTTTTACCTACAAGAAAATGTAATAGAAACTATTAATTCTTGAAAAATGTTCAATCTTGGATTAGATTGCAAATAATAAAAAAGTTTCTAGATTCAAATCCACATGTATGTTCCTTGTGAATTGTGAATGTCCTAGGAAAGGATAGATTAAAAAACTATTACAAGGAAAATAAACCACCTTCCTAAGGACATATTCCTTTACAAATGTCCTAGGAAAGATATTATGTTAGGAAAATAAGACAATTAAGGAAAGTGAATTAAAAATCATGATTGAATATCAAGAATAGTTCAAGGACCCAAAAATTGGGACATGTTCCTGCACATCCAACATCAAGATGGTAAGGAAAAGCAATCTTGAGTGTCATTTGTGAATCCTAATTAAATATGTTATATTCAGGATCTCCAAGAATCTATTGGAGTAAATTGTCGTGACGTGTAGTGTCGTGACATACAGTGTCATAAAGGTGTGAATCCGCAGGAAACTCTACTAAACAAACAACCTAAAACCAATTAAAGGTAGAAACTAATCAAAGAGATGCATGCACACACATATATACACAATGCACAAGGGAGGCTGAGATGAAATTCTCATGTATCCCCCCCCAGACCTGAGCCG
>Ga0116231_10006924_pt1 | contig 21199 bp, 20 predicted proteins | sample S1TSphgellanicum_2_FD_89695 | JGI IMG/M metagenome (GOLD analysis project Ga0116231, IMG submission 89695) | Host-associated microbial communities from peat moss isolated from Minnesota, USA - S1T2_Fd - Sphagnum magellanicum MG | ecosystem: Host-associated > Plants > Peat moss > Unclassified...
CAAAAGTTTTTTGGTTACTTTTTTTCAAAAAAGTAACCGCTTCCTTCCTACTCCGCCATCGCCGAAGCATCAGACCTCGTAGCCCCCACCCGTGCCGCGAGGGATGCCGCCATGAACGGGTCCAGCGCGCCGTCCAGCACCGCCGCCGGGTTGCCGGTCTCCCAGCCCGTGCGCAAATCCTTCACCAGCTGGTAGGGGGCGAGCACGTAGGAGCGGATCTGGTGCCCCCAGCCGATATCGGTTTTCGCGGCTTCGATGCTGGCGGACGCGGCTTCGCGTTTCTGCAACTCCATTTCGTACATGCGGGCCTTCAGCATGTTCATCGCCGTCGCCCGGTTGCGGTGCTGGCTGCGGTCGGTCTGGCAGGCCACGATAATCCCGGTCGGGATATGCGTGATGCGGATCGCGGATTCGGTCTTGTTCACGTGCTGCCCGCCAGCGCCGGAGGCGCGGAACGTATCGACCTTCAAATCCGCGGGGTTGATCTCGATCTCGATCGTGTCATCCACCACCGGATACACCCAGACGGAGGAAAAACTGGTATGCCGCCGCGCCGCGGAATCAAACGGCGAGATTCGCACCAGCCGGTGCACGCCCGATTCCGTCTTCAGCCAGCCATAGGCGTTCGCCCCGGTGATCTGCATGGTCATGGATTTGATCCCGGCCTGCTCACCCTCAGACTCGTCGAGGATTTCAACCTTGAACCCCCGCGCTTCGGCCCAGCGCTGATACATGCGCGCCAGCATCTGCGCCCAATCCTGCGCCTCGGTTCCGCCCGAGCCGGCATTGATCTCGATGAACGCATCCCGCCCATCCGCCTCGCCGGATAGCAGGCTCTCAATCTCGCGGGTTTTTGCCTCGGCCGCCAGCCGCTCCAGCGTGCCGATGGCGTCTTTCACCATCTCCGCATCGCCCTCAGCCTCGGCCATCTCCACCAGCTCCAGCGCGTCGCGCGTGTCGCGCTCCAGCGCGCGCACCCCATCCACCAGCCCGGCCACCCGCCCGCGCTCGCGCATCACAATCTGCGCGTCCTCTGCGTTGTTCCATAACGATGGGTCCTCGGCGCGGGCGTCCAGCTCGGCGAGTTTGATTAGCGCGGCATCCCAGTCAAAGATGCCTCCTCAGCAGGGTCACCGATCGGCGGATCTGCTCATGCAACTGGTCTGATTCTGCGGACATCCGCGCTATATAAACCACGCGGCAGGAAAGCAAAGGGGAGGGAAGGGAGCGCTACTTTTTTGAAAAAAAGTAGCAAAAAACTTTTATCCTGGGGCTATAGCCTCGCCGCCGCGTCTGAATCCGGCCGCCCAGTTATGATTAAAAAAGCGACCGCTTAATAAAGTCCTCCCAGCGATTTATCGATGTTCGACGGCGGCGCCGGCGGCGCCGTGGCCCCTGGCGCCGCCGGCGTCGCGGCTGCTGCCGCGGCGGCGTCCAGCGAGTCTTGCCCACCCAGCAGGCTGTTATTGTTCTGCGCGCCCGGCACTTGGCCGGGTTTAAAGGCTTCCGTCACCATCGTGCCGTCGGGCTCTGGCGCTTGTTGCAGTGTCATGCCGGGCGGGGCGGCAAAATCCAAATCCGGCTGGCCCACCAGGGCGACTTTCATGAATTCATTCCAAATCGGCCCGCACACATTGCCGCCGGTCTGGTCATTGCCGAGGCTTTTCGGCGTATCGAAGCCGATCCAGCACCCCGTCACCACGCCGGGGGTGAAGCCGATAAACCAGGCGTCGTTGAAATTATTGGTGGTGCCGGTTTTGCCGGCCACTGGCTGGGTGATCCCCACCACCGCCGGCTCGCCGGTGCCGCGCAGCACCACGCCCTTCATCATCGTCTGCATCTGGAACACGCTGTCAGGGTCGGCGAGCTGCGCGCCGGAGTAATCCGGCACCGGCGGCTGCGTGGGGTCGCCATTGGCGCAATTATCGCAGGATTGCTCGGGTGCCTGGTACATCACGGTGCCGTCCGGGCTGGTCACGCTGTCGATCAGCGTCGGGGTGACCTGCCGGCCATATTCGTCCAGCTCGGCATAGGCATCCGCCATTTTCCACAACGTGGTGTCGATCGCGCCGATCGCCGAGGGGTAATAAGGCGGCATCTGGTCGATGATGCCAAAATTCTGGAACACGGTGGCAATGCTGGGCAGGCCGATTTCCCGCGCCAGATGCAAAGTCGCGAGGTTGAGGGATTGCTCCAGCGCGTGGAACAGCGGCACCGGCCCCTGGAAGGTGGATTCATAATTCCCTGGCCGGTAGGTGGTGCCATCGGGCATTTGCTGCACAAAGGGCGCGTCCAGCACCGGCGCGTCCGGCTGCACGCCCTGCGCCATGGCGGCGAGATACACCAGTGGTTTGACGGAGGAGCCGGGCTGGCGCTGCGCCTGGATCGCGCGGTTGAACGGGCTGATATCATGGCTCCAGCCGCCCACCATCGCCAGCACGCGCCCGGTCTTCGGGTCCATGCAGATCAGCGAGCCCTGAATATTGGGGATTTGCTCCAGCGCCAGCACGCCATTGGTGAGCGAGACCATGACGATATCGCCTGGCTGCAGCACGTCGCGTACCGCCTGCGGCCGGGCGCCCGGGTGCCCGCCCACCAGCGGCCGCGCCCAGCGCATGGTGGCCAGCGGCAGCGCGCCGGTTTGCGCGGCATTATTGGCAGGGTTGATGTAACCGACGCTCGCACTCTCCACCCCGGCGCTGAGCACGATGGCGAGGTGCCAAGTCTCCCGCATGCCGGGCGGCACTTCCTGTTTGGCGAGGTCCGCCGCCCAGCCATCGGCCAGGTCCGGGTCGTTCACATGCGCCACCAGGCCGTGCCAGCCGTCATAAATCCGGTCGTAATGCTCAAGCCCGTCCCGCACGGCGTTGATCGCGGCGGCTTGCAACGTGGGGTCCAGGCTGGTGTGCACAATCAGCCCGCCTTGCTGCACGGTCTGGGCGCCGAAGCGCTGGACCAGCGCTGCGTCCACCGCGTCAGCGAAATACCCGGCATTCGGCACCGTCAGCGGCGCGGTCCCCGCCACCGGCAGCAGCGGTTCGGCGGTCGCCTGCGCGGCCTGCGCCGCGGTGATCGCGCCATCGGCCAGCATCCGCGAGATCACGAAATTCCGGCGCGCCAGGGCGTCCTGCGGGTGGGAGAATGGGTCGTAGCTGCTGGGCGCCTTCGGCAGCGCGGCGAGCGAGGCGGCCTGCGCAATATCAAGCTTGCTCAGCGGCTTATCAAAATAGGTCTGCGCCGCGGCGGCGATGCCGTAGGAATTATTGCCGAGATAGATCTCGTTCAAATACAGCGTCAGCACCTGCTGCTTGGTCATCACGCTGCTCACCCGGATCGCCAAAATCGCCTCGCGGATTTTCGCGGCAAAGGTGATGTGGTTGTCGAGCAGCATGTTCTTCACCACCTGCTCGGTGATGGTGGAGGCGCCCAGCGGCCGGTGCCCGGAGCCGATGCGGGTGATATCGGTCAAGCCGGCGCGGATGATCGAGAGCGGGTTGATCCCCGGATTGTCCCAGAACAGCCGGTCCTCCGCCGAGATAAACGCCTGCGCCACGATCGGGGGGATTTGATCATACGGCACGTAGATCCGGTGCTGGTCGCCAAGGTCCGAGATCAGTTGGAAATTATCCGCGTAAACCCGGCTCTCCAGCGGCGGGGTGTAGTTTTTGAGCGACTCGATACTCGGCAGCCCGGAGGAGAACAAGAAAAACGCCACCCCCCCGCCCAGCACCGCCAGGATGATGGCGAGAAACACCAGTTGATACGCGCCAAACACGAAAAACCGCAGCACCCGCATGCCTAGGCTCGGCCGGCGCGGTTTTTTACCGCCGCCCGCGCCACGCGGCGGCGCCGGCGGCTTCTTCGGCGGGTCACGGCGGGCAGGTGCCAGGCGCTCGCCTGCGGTAAACGGATCGTTGGGCTCAGACATGGCCGGTCAATAGCACCGGATTCGGGCATCCGCGAGGCAAGGGGAGATAAAATCGAAGTAAAAGTAAAGCGGTCGCTTTTTTAAAAAAAAGCTCCGCAAAAAATTTTTAATGAAACTTGGGCGGTGCTGGCGGCGCGGTTGAAGCCCGCAGTGCCGGGATATCAAAAAGGCGTAGACCCCAGGATAAAAAAGTTTTTTGCTGCTTTTTTTCAAAAAAGCAGAGCTTCTCTTTCTTGCGCTCTACCCTGCCCCCAGCCGGCCGGCGTTGCTGGCAAAATACATATCGATGGCTGAGGTCAGTTTTTCCGCCATCAGCCGGCGGTGGGCCGGGCTTTTCAGCAAGGCTTCGTCCAGCGGGTTGGTCAGGCAGCCCATTTCCAGCAAGGTGCTGGGGGTGGAGGGGTCGCGCAGCACGGCGAAATTGGCGCTCCGGCGCGGGTCCGGCAGCAAGGGCACAATGCCTGAGAAGGAATTTTGGATGTCCTGCGCCAGCGTGGCGGAGCCGAGCCTGGTGGCCCTGGTCTCCAGGCTCGCCAATATGCCGGCCACCTGGGGTGAGACATCAGCGAACTCGCCCTGCCCGAAATTGGTGGGGCCATTGTCGTCCGCGGCAAGCCCGGCGGCCAGCGTGTCGGACGCGGTGTTGGAGAGCGTGAAGACCGAGGCGCCACGCAGATCCGGCTCCGGCAGATGGTCGCAATGCAGCGAGAGGAACAAATCCGCCTTGGTGGCGATGGCGTCCTTCACCCGCCCGTCGAGCGGCACGAACACGTCGCTCATGCGGGTCATGTGCACGCGGTAGCGCCCGGTTGCGAGCAGCGCGCGCCGCAGATCAAGGCCGGAGGCGAGGGTGATGTCCTTTTCGTAAACCCCATCGGGCGCGATCGCGCCCGGGTCGTAGCCGCCATGTCCGGGGTCGATCATCACCACCGGCAATCTCGCCATGGCCCGCACCGGGCGCGCCAGCGCCATGCCGGCAGCGGCCCCCAAAAGCGTCTTGGCCAGCCGCCGGCGGCTGAGATTGCAGGTCAAGCACATGGCCCAAGCGCCTAGCATATCGCGCGAATTGGCTCCATCTCTGTCATCGGGTTTTAATCGGTCCCGCCATCTTGGCGCGGCCCCCGCCTTCGGCTATAGCCTCGCGCAACGGAGTGTAGCTCAGCCTGGTTAGAGTACTGTGTTCGGAACGCAGGGGCCGGAGGTTCGAATCCTCTCACTCCGACCAAATTTTTTATAAAGAATGATTTTGCCGCCCGCCGGCTCCCGCCTTGCGCCATGCAGTATTGTGCGCGCCGCACCTTGCAAGTTCCGTCCGTTCGGTTAACAGGCCAGCATCTCTGATATATCCGGGAACTGGATCAATAAAATGTCAGCACCAATCGCCGAAAATCTCAGCCGCGCCCGCAACGCCGTCATCGCGGCTTATCTGAGCTGGACGCTGGATGCCTTCGATTTCTTCATCCTCATTTTCACCTTCGACGATGTCGCCAAAACCTTCGGCGTCTCCGTCACCTCCATCACCTTCGCGATCACCCTCACGCTCGCGACCCGCGCCATCGGCGCGTTCGTTTTCGGCCGCCTGGCGGATATCTATGGCCGCAAACCCATCCTTATGCTCGTGGTCGCGCTGTATTCGTTGTTCGAGGCGCTGAGCGGCTTTGCCTTCTCCTTCGTCTCCTTCCTCGTCATCCGTGCATTGTTCGGCATCGCCATGGGCGGCGAATGGGGGGTCGGCAGCTCGCTCGCCATGGAAACCATCCCCGAGCGCTGGCGCGGCTGGGTCTCCGGCCTGCTGCAGGCCGGCTACCCGACCGGCTATTTTCTGGCCACCCTGCTGTTCGGCTACGGCTTCCACGCACTCGGCTGGCGCGGCATGTTCTTCGTCGGCGCCACGCCGGCGCTGCTGATCTTCTTCATCAACGCCGGCATCGAGGAAAGCCCGGCCTTCCAGCGCATCAAAACCGGTCCGCGCGTCTCCATCGGCCAGGTGCTGCGCAAAAACGCCAAGCTGGTGCTCTACGGCGTGGTGATGATGGCCGCCTTCAACTTCTTCTCGCACGGCACACAGGACATCTACCCCAAGCTGTTCCTCGGCAAACAACTCCACTTCACCCATGCGCAAATCACCCATATCAGCCTGATCTATAATGTCGGCGCCATGCTGGGCGGTATCGCCTTTGGCTGGCTCAGCCAGAAAATCGGCCGGCGCTTTGCCATCGGCGCCGCCTGCGTCATGGCGCTCGCGGTGCTGTATTTCTGGTCGCACGGTACCACACCCGCCGTCATCACCTGCGCGGCCTTCCTCATGCAGTTCGCCGTGCAGGGCGCCTGGGGCGTGGTGCCGGTGCATCTGAACGAGCTCTCGCCGGCCGAAATCCGCGGCACCTTCCCCGGCTTCGTTTACCAGCTCGGCAATTTTGTCGCCTCGGTCAACGCGCCGCTGCAAGCCGGCATCGCCGCGCAAAATGGCGGCGATTATGGCTACGCCCTGATGCTGGTGGCGGGCACCGTCGCGGTCATCCTCATCATCCTGATGATCTTCGGGCCAGAGGCGCGCAACGTCTCGATGGCGGGGGAACACTAAGCAAGCGGTCGCTTTTTAAAAAAAGCTCCGCAAAAACTTTTGATTCCTCTGGGGCGGTGCCGATGGGACCGCATCGTCTCAGAGGATAAAAGTCTTTTGCGGAGCTTTTCTACAGAAAAGCGGCCACTTTCTCCCCTTACTTGCCTCCGTTGCCCCCCTGCGCTACCCGCACCCCGTCACACGCAGCCGGAGAGCCATAACAATGTCAGCCATCGCCGATATCATCGCGCGCGAAATCCTGGATAGCCGCGGCAATCCGACCATCGAGGTTGATGTGCTGCTCGAGTCCGGCGCGTTTGGCCGCGCCGCGGTGCCCTCTGGCGCCTCCACCGGCGCGCATGAGGCGGTGGAGCTGCGCGACGGCGACAAATCCCGCTACGGCGGCAAGGGCGTGCGCAACGCCATCAAAGCGGTGGAAACCGAGATTTTGGACGCGATCGGCGGCATGGACGCCGAGGCGCAGACCAGCCTCGACAACATCATGATCGATCTGGACGGTACGCCCAACAAATCCCGGCTGGGCGCCAATGCCATCCTTGGCGTCTCGCTCGCACTCGCCAAGGCCGCCGCGGCCGATAACGGCATGCCGCTCTACCGCTATGTCGGCGGCGTCTCCGCCCGCACATTGCCGGTGCCGATGATGAACATCGTGAATGGCGGCCAGCACGCCGATAACCCGATCGATATCCAGGAATTCATGATCCAGCCGGTCGGCGCCGCCTCGATCGCGGAGGCCGTGCGCATCGGCGCCGAGATTTTCCAGACTCTGAAAAAATCCCTGCAGGAAGCCGGTCACAATACCAATGTCGGCGATGAAGGCGGCTTCGCCCCCAATCTCAGCTCAGCCGATGAGGCGCTCGGCTTCATCGCGCAGGCCTGTGAGCGCGCCGGCTATAAGCCCGGCGAGGACATCACCTTCGCACTGGATTGCGCCGCCACCGAGTTCTATCATGACGGGCTCTATAAGCTCGAAGGCGAGGGCAAAACCCTGGACGCCGCCGGCATGGTCGCCTACCTCGCCGATCTCTGCGCCCGCTACCCCATCGCCAGCATCGAGGATGGCTGTTCGGAAGATGATTGGGAGGGCTGGAAACTGCTGACCAACACCCTCGGCGGCAAAATCCAGCTGGTGGGCGATGACCTGTTCGTCACCAACCCCACCCGCCTGCGCCGCGGCATCGCCGCCGGCACCGGCAATTCCATACTGGTCAAAGTCAACCAGATCGGCACCCTCACCGAGACGCTGGAAGCGGTCGATATCGCGCACCGCGCCGGCTACACCGCCGTGATGTCCCACCGCTCGGGCGAGACCGAGGATGCCACCATCGCCGACCTCGCGGTCGCGACCAATTGCGGCCAGATCAAAACCGGCTCGCTGGCCCGCTCCGACCGGACCGCCAAATACAACCAGCTGATGCGCATCGAGGCCGAACTCGGGTCGTCAGCGCGGTATTACGGCCCGATGATGAGACGGGTTTGAACAAAACCCGGCAATTCCCTGAAAAATCTTGCGTTGCGCCAAAACGTGAAATCCCGGTACACTAGGAGTCGTGGCGGAGAGACGCTGCCAGCACTACCGCTTGAGTTGTCTCCGCCGCGCTAGGGCCAACCCGGATCAGGAGACTCATATGACGAGCCTCGCCACCGCCTTCGATGCAACCACCGTCGCCAACCCGCTCGACCTCGTGGAACAAATCATCGCCGCCAATGACTGGATTTTCGACCGCCGGTCGGATTCCGACATGGCCGCCGAAGCCCCCGGCAAATGGGGCGATTACGGGCTGTATTTCTGTTGGTCCGACGAAATCTCCGTCATGCACTTCTCCTGCGCCTTCGACCTCAAAGCCCCGCAAAAACGCCGCGCCGCGCTCTACGAGCTGCTCGCCAAAGCCAATGAAAAACTCTGGATCGGGCATTTCGGCATGGATGAGGAAACCGGCGCCCCCATCTTCCGCCACGCCATCCTGCTGCGCGGCGCCCCCAGCGCCTCAGCCGAATCCATCGAGGACCTGGTCGATATCGCACTCACCGAATGCGAACGCTTCTTCCCCGCCTTCCAATTCGTCCTCTGGGGCGGCAAATCCCCCGACGAAGCCCTCGAAGCCGCCATGCTGGAATGCGTCGGGGAAGCCTGACACGAATTGAGCCTTGGGGTGGGGTGGGGTAAAGCAGAGTAAGGCCAGGGGCTCCGCCCCTGGACCCCGCTGGGGCCGTAAGGCCCCAGACCCCTAGACTTAAGGGTATTGGGAGGGTGGGGTCATTCGCCCCCCGCACTCCGTTCAATGGCGACGGCCGTAGCGGCGAATGACCCCACCCTCCCAATACCCTTCAAAACTAATTGGGGTTTGGGGCCTCCCGGCCCCAATGGGGGTCCAGGGGGCAAAGCCCCCTGGCCTTACCCGGCCTCAACCCACCCACCCCCAAGGACTCAGTTCATGACGGCTCTCCCGACGATTTTGCTGGTAGGTGGCGGCCGCATGGGGGGGGCGTTGCTGGCGGGCTGGCGGGAGCGTGGGTTGGGCTCGGCGGTGGTGGTGGATCCGTCGCCGGCGGCGGCGGGTTTGGCGGGGCAGGGGGTTTTGGTGGTGCCTGGGTTTGGCCAGGTACCGGATGGTTTTACGCCGGAGGCGGTGGTTTTGGCGGTGAAGCCGCAGATGGCGGCGGAGGCGTTGCCGGCTTACGCGCGGTTTGCCGGGCGCGCGCTGTTTATATCGATCATGGCGGGCAAGAGTTTGAAGGCGATTGGCGGGATGCTGGGCGTGAAGGCCGCGATTGTGCGGGCGATGCCGAACACGCCGGCCGCGGTGCGCCAGGGTTACACGGTGGCGGTGGCGGGCGCGCATGTGTCCGCGCGGCAGCGTGATCTGGCCGATACGCTGCTGGCGGCGGCGGGGCAGGTGGCCTGGGTGACGGATGAGTCGCTTCTGGACCCGGTGACGGCGATTTCCGGCGGCGGCCCGGCCTATGTGTTTTTGCTGACCGAGCTGATGGAGCGGGCGGCAGTGGCCCAGGGCATTGCCCCGGCGTTGGCGCGCGCGATGGCGCGGCAGACCGTGATCGGCGCGGCCGCCCTGCTGGCGGCGAGTAACGAGGATGCGAGCGCGCTGCGGGTTGCGGTCACCTCGCCTGGCGGGACGACCGAGCAGGCGCTGGCTGTGTTGCGCGCGGATGACGCCTGGCCGGAATCGTTCGCCCGCGCCATGGAAGCCGCGACACAGAGGTCCCGTGCGCTATCGGATTGATTTACACCGCGCACCCTCATTGCTAAACCCGCGCCGCGCGTAACCGGAAAGCCCAGATTATGAAAATTGTCGCCTGCAACAGCAACCGCCCATTGGCAGAGGCTGTCGCCGCCGGTTTGAACCTGCCGCTTGCCAAAGCCTCCATCCGCCGGTTTGCGGATATGGAGGTGTTTGTCGAGGTTCAGGAGAATGTGCGCGGTGAGGATGTGTTCATCGTGCAGAGCACCTCCTACCCGACCAACGATAATCTGATGGAATTGCTGATTACCTGTGACGCGCTGCGCCGGGCTTCCGCCAGGCGCATCACCCCCGTCATCCCGTATTTCGGCTATGCGCGGCAGGACCGTAAATCCGGCCCCCGCACCCCGATTTCGGCCAAGCTGGTGGCGAATCTGATCACCGAGGCGGGTGCCAACCGTGTGCTGACGATGGATTTGCACGCCGGCCAGATTCAGGGGTTTTTCGACATCCCCGTGGATAACCTCACCGTGGCGCCGCTGTTTTCGTCCGATATCGAGGCGCGTTTCGCCAACCGCGACACCATGATCGTCAGCCCCGATGTGGGCGGCGTGCTGCGCGCGCGCATCATCGCCCGGCGGCTCAACTGCGACCTCGCGATTATCGATAAACGGCGCGAGCGTGCCGGCGTGTCAGAGGTGATGAACATCATCGGCGAGGTTGAGGGGCGCGATTGCATCATCGTCGATGACATCGTGGATTCCGGCGGTACGCTCTGCAACGCGGCGGAGGCGCTGCTGGCCCAGGGCGCGCGCTCGGTCAGCGTGTATGTCACCCATGGCGTGCTCTCCGGCGGGGCCGTGGCGCGCATCGCAGCCTCGCCGATCGAGATGTTGACGATCACCGATTCGATTGCCGCGACCGAGGCTGTGCGGCTCGCCCATAATGTGCGCCAGCTCTCCATCGCCCCGCTGCTGGCCGAGGCGATGCGGCGGATTTCGACCGAGAGTTCCGTGTCGTCGTTGTTCGACTAGTAGCAAGCGAGCGGTCGCTTTTTTGACGAGGTTTGGCGGCCCGATTCAGACTAAGCGGCGCCACCGCTTCGGCATCGGGACGCTAAGCTCCGCAAAAAACTTTTAATAAACGGGGGTCTGGGATGAAACTCTACTATTCGCCGAATGCCTGTTCTTTGGGGATCCATTTCCTGCTGCATGAGATCGGCCAGAATTTTGAGATCGAGGCGGTCGATTTCTCCTCCGCCGCGCAATACAAGCCGCCTTACGTCAGCATCAACCCAAAATCCAAGGTCCCGCTGCTAGGGCTGGATAATGGCGAATACCTCTCGGAATTCCCGGCGATTGCGTTCTATCTCGCGGAAACTTTTCCAGGCGCGGCGCTGCTGCCCGCCACCACCATCGGCCAGGCCCGCGCGCTGGAGCTGCTGGACTACCTGATCGCCACCATCCATATGCGCGGCTTCACCCGCATCTTCCGCCCCGGCGTGTTCTCCCCCACCGCCGGCGATGTGGAAGCCGTGCAGCAGGCGGGCAGGGACATCATCACCAAGGGGTTTGCCATTCTGGAGCCGGTGCTGGGCGAGCAGGATTTCATCCTGGGCAAATTCTCGATCGTCGAGGGGGCGTTGTTCTTCCTGGAGCATTGGTGCCGCTTCCGCGCCAACATCCCGATGCCGGCGAATTTTGAGGCGCATTTGGACCGTCTGCTCACCCGCCCGGCGGCGCAGCGTACGCTCGCCGCCGAAGGCCTGGCCTGAGTCGTGCTGCCCGCAACGCCGTTCTGGTTCCTCCGCCATGGCGAGACCGCGTATAACGCCCAAGGCCTCTCGCAAGGCGCGCTGGACATCTCATTGAATGAGACCGGCCGCGCCCAGGCCGAGGCCGCGGGACCAAGGCTGGTTGGCCAAGGGATCACCGCGATCTACGCCTCCCCCATGCTCCGCACCCGTGAGACCACGGATATCGTCAACAAATCCCTGAACCTACCGGTGTTCTACGAGCCTGACCTGCGCGAGGTGATTTTCGGCGGCATGGAGGGCAAGCCCTTGCTCCCCTGGTTCCTGGAATGGCTGGAAGGCAAATACACGCCCGAAGGGGCGGAGAGCTTCGCGGAGGTCACCACCCGCGCCGCCGGCGCCATGTCCCGCGTCCTCGCCCACCCCGGCCTTGTCCTGGTCGTCGCCCATGGCGGCATCTTCCGCGCGCTGCGCGACCTTATGGGATTGGCCCGCGCGGAAGGCATCGCGCAAAACGCGGCACCTTTGTTCTGCAACCCAACGCTCACCGGCTGGCAGATCACGCCAGCCTGAGTAAGTAAGCGGCGCTTTTTAAAAAAAGCGCGCAAAAATTTTTATCAAACTGGTGCCCTGGCCCCGGTGTATGATGCCTGCATGGGGCCGGACTCTCTCATTACCGCAATCACGGATTGGGCCAAGGCGCAGCCGGCCATTCAGGCCATGGCGATCGTCGGGTCACACGCGCGCGGGTATGCACGGGCGGAGTCGGATATCGATCTCGTGCTGCTGGTCACGAATCCGCAATGGTTCCGCGCCAGCACGTCCTGGGTTCATGCCATTGGCTGGGCGCCAATTGGCGTTCGGCCCCTTAAATGGCAGGATGAGGATTACGGTGCGCTCTGGTCACGCCGCGTTTGGCTTGAGGATAATGCAGGGGAAATCGAATTCGGATTCGCCCTGCCCGAATGGGCAGAACTGCATCCGCTTGACCCCGGAACACGGCGTGTTGTGGCTAATGGATGTCGTATCCTGCATGATCCTATGAATATTTTGGCGGCATTGCTGGCTGCGGTTGGGCGCGGTTGAGGCCGCTGCGCGTGGCCTTGCGCTGATGGATTCGGGTTTTGCAGGGCCATGCAAAAATCCTCGCTGGGTGCGGTAGCGGCGGAGCAAGCAGTGGCCGAATTTATTAAAAGTTTTTGCGGCGCTTTTTTCAAAAAGCGCCTGCTTTCCTTGCCTTAAAAACGCCCTGCTTCCTTCCCCGCCAAAATCAACGCCACGTCACCCATTCTGTGCCCCCGCATCACGCCGCAGCGCGCCCAAAAATATATCCACCTCGTCAGGCTTGGTCTGCCAATTGGTCACCAGCCGGATCGCGTCCTCATTCGCCGCCATGCTTGGCACCGGCCAGCGGTAAAACCCGAACCCGGCTGCCTCCAATTTTGCAATCAGTGCCGCCGGCATCACCACGAACAGCTCGTTTGCCTGCACCGGTGCCGCCAGCCGCACGCCCGGCACACCGGCCAGCCCGGCCGCCAGCCGCGCCGCCATCGCATTGGCATTCGCCGCCCAGCGCAGCCACAAGCCATCCTCCAAAAACGCCGCCAATTGCGCGGACGCGAACCGCATTTTGGAGAATAATTGCCCGGCACGCTTGCGCCGGTACTCAAATTCCTGCGCCAGCTGGGGATCAAAAATCACCACGGCCTCGGCCGCGATCGCGCCGTTTTTGGTGGCGCCCAGGCTCAGCATGTCCACGCCCGCCCGCCACGTGACATCAGCCGGTGCGCAGCCGAGCCGCACCAGCGCATTGCCGAACCGCGCGCCGTCCATATGCGTGCGCAAACCCCGCGCGCGCCCCGCCGCGGTGATCGCCGATACCTCATCTGGCGTATAAACCGTCCCCCATTCGGTGGCCTGGCTCAGGCTAACCGCACTCGGCCGCACATTATGCACCCCGCGCGCCGCCGCGGCCTGGTGCGCGGCTTGCAGGGCGGGGGCGGTGAATTTGCCCTCCGCCCCCGGCACCGTGATCAACTTTGCCCCGGCAGAAAAAAACTCCGGTGCGCCGCACTCATCCTTCTCGATATGCGCGGTCTCGTGGCAAAACACCCCGCCATAAGGCGGGCAGAGCACCGCGAGTGCCAGCGCGTTCGCCGCCGTCCCCGTCGCCACCGGGTAAATCGCAAGCTCGGTCTCAAACACCTCTTGCGCCACCTCGGTCAGCCGCTTGGTCCAGGCATCATCGCCGTAGGAATGCGCGGTCGCGCCATTCGCCGCCCCGATCGCCGCCAGCATCTCCGGCGCGGCGCCGGTGATGTTATCGGAGGAAAAATCCACGCTCATGTCAGCGCCAGAGTCACCGCCACCGGCACATGGTCGGATGGCTGCTCCCAATTGCGCGCCTCGCGCAAAACCTTGTGGCTGACCAGCCCGCTGGCCAAATCATCGCTCACCCATATATGGTCCAGCCGCCGCCCGCGGTTGGACGCCTCCCAATCCCGGTTGCGATAGGACCACCAAGTGTACAGCTTCTCCTCCGCCGGCACGAAATGCCGCAGCGCGTCCGTCCACCCCTCCGCCATCCAGGCATTCAGCCCCTCGGTCTCCGGCGGCGTGTGGCTCACCACGTCCAGAAGCTGCTTATGGCTCCAAACATCGTGCTCCAGCGGGGCAATGTTCAAATCTCCCACCAGCACGCTGCGCTTGGGCCGCGCGGTGGCAAAATGCGCGCGCGCCTGCGCCACGAAATCCAGCTTATGGGCGTATTTCTCATTCACCGCGCGGTCCGGCACGTCACCGCCCGCCGGCACATAAAAATCATGCAAAACCAGCCCGCCCGGCACATCCAGCCTCACCGCCAAATGCCGGCAATCGCCCTTGCCGCACCAATCCGGCGTGCCCTCCATTAGGCTCATCTTCACGCGGGAGAACACAGCAACGCCGTTATACCCCTTCATCCCGCGCTTGAGCACATGCGGAAATCCGATCTCGGCCGCCACATCCTCAGGGAACAATTCATCCGGCACCTTGGTCTCCTGCAGGCAAATCACATCCGGCGCCAAGCCCGCCACAAGCTTTGCCAAATGCCCCCGCCGGAGCCGTAACGAATTGATATTCCAGGTCGCAATGGTGAGTTTCATGGCGCCTGTGTAGGTGAAAGAAAGCGCGCAAGAAAGCGCTTCTTTTTTGAAAAAAAGAAGCAAAAAACTTTTATGACGCTGGCTATCGCGGCGTCACCAGCACCGCCCTGAAGGAATCAAAAATTTTTTGCGGCGCTTTTTTTTAAAAAAGCGACCGCTTGCTTCCTTCCTACCCGCCAGACGGTGTGGACGACGCCGGCGGCTGGAATTCGAACAGGCTATCCGGGTACGGGCCGCCAGGCGCGATATCGTATAGGCTCACCCTGGTCTGGTTGCCTTGCGCGTCGTTCACCACCCATTGGTGCAGCTCCAGCGGGTTGGTGCTGAACACCAGAGTGAGGCTGCCGGCCTGCGGCTTATCCTTACGCACCAAAGTGATATCATCCTCGCCGGGCTGGCGGCTGATTTTGGTCACCACCACGCCGCCTGAGTTGAGGTCGACTTTTTTGGCCAGCAGGATGCCGAGCGGGGTGCTGCCGAGTGGGATATTGGTGGTCTGGTTCAGATCGGGGTCGTAATACACCAGCAGGCCAAAGCCCGCGACCAGGAGTTGCTTATCCGGCGGGTCGTATTCGAAGCGCATTTTGCCCGGCCGCTCCAGCCAGGCTTTGCCGGTGCGGGTAGAGCCATCGGCCGCGACCTGCAGAAAATTCGCGGTCAGGCCTGTTTGATCGTTTAAGTACGCCTCGGCCTGCGCGATCAATTGCTGGTCCGCCGGCGTGAGCGCCAGCGGCGCGGTTTGTGCCCGCGCCGGCGCCAAGGCCAGCGCCGAGGCCAGCATGGCCACGGCGCAGAGCAGGGGTTTCAGCATCGTCCCGCCGCGCGGCAGGGCAGGTTGGTATTAGCTCGCCACCCGGCGGCTGGCGGCTTCGGTCTTATTCGCGGCGAGAGCATCCGTCATGATATGGCGCGTCTCGCGCAGAAAAGCAGCCCCCTTGACGGTACGCTGTACCAGCACTGAGCGGCGGTCCGCCGGGTCCACCTTGCGGCGCACGAAATCCAGCTCGGTCAGCCGGTCGAGCGCGCGGGTGATCGCCGGCTTGGAGACGTTGAGGTCATGTGCCAGGCCGCGAACCGTATGGCCGCCTTCATTCAGATAGCAGGTGAGAAACACCCCCAATTGGCGGGCCGAAAGATCCACGCCATCCCGGCGTACCAGAGACACCACGGTGTCCCGAAGAATACCGACCAGTTGATCGGAAGAGAGTTGCGCTGCCATTTTCGTAAGATTCCTTAATGTCCAAAGCGGTTCGTTCATTTTGAAACCGGTACGAAACGGCCGCGCAGCCAAGAAGATATCCCAGCACAAATTTGGGCTTTCTCTCAGCATCGTTACAATTTACCAAGTGGCGGTTCAACGCCGGGCTTTGTAAAATACTGTAACGCTCTGCACGTAACAAAACTTCCTACCGGATCAACGACAAATTAAATATAAGTGTCGCTGCCATTTCACAACCCGTTTGAACATGAAAACATTGCAACTTCGTGTATCAATTTCGCGTGCATCGAGCGGCAGCGCCGTTTCACGCGTTGCCTTCGATCATTTGCAGCAGGGCCCGCAAACTTTGCGCTTCGCCGCCCTCCGGCCGTCCGGGCCGCGCGCTGTCGTTCCAGGCATAGACATCGACATGCGCCCAGGAAATCCCGGCGGGAACAAAACGTTTAAGGTATAGAGCGGCAATAATCGCACCCGCCATCGGCTTGGTGGCGACATTATTGATATCTGCAACGTTGCTGTCGAGCCATGAATCGTATCCTTCATGCAAAGGCAGCCGCCAGAGCGGGTCGTGCACCGCCCGGCCGGCGGCCAAAATCATGTCCGATAATTCATCGTTCGTACAGAATAATCCGGGCAGATCGGGCCCCAATGCCACGCGCGCGGCGCCGGTCAGCGTTGCGGCGTCGATCAGCCAGTCCGGCTTGGCCTCCGCCGCCTCGGCCAGCAGGTCGCACAGCACCAGCCTGCCTTCAGCATCGGTATTGCCGATTTCCACGGTAAAGCCGGCGCGGGTGCTCAACACGTCAGATGGCCGCATCGCATGGCCGGAGACGCTGTTCTCCACACAGCCTATCCGCAGCTCCAGCCGCACCGGCAAATCCAGCGCCATAATGGCCCGCGCCAGCCCGAGCATGATCGCCGCCCCGCCCATATCCTTTTTCATGCGCAGCATCGCCGCACTGGGTTTGAGGTCATAACCGCCGGTATCAAACACCACGCCCTTGCCGCATAGCGAGACCAGCCGGGACTCATCCCCCGCTTGGCTGCCGCGCCAGCGCAAAATTGCCACCTGCGACGGCCGGTCCGAGCCCGCACCGACCGCCGCCAGCGCCGGGTAGCGCGCCGTGAGGTCATCACCGCTCACCAGCTCCATGTCCGCCTTATGCGCCGCCCCGGCCGCGGCCACCGCCGCCGCCAGCTCGGCCGGCCCCAGCAGATTGGCGGGGGTGTTGATCAAATCCCGCGCCCCGCATACCGCGCTGGCCAGAATTTTTGTGCGCGCCGCCACCTTCTGCGCCAGCACGGCGCCAGAAGGTTTCTTGGCGGATTTCAAAACATCGTAACGGTAGGCGCCGAGCAGAAACCCCAGCACGGCTTCCTCGGGCTCAAAATCACCTGGCGCTATGCACCACTGGCTGCCCGCCGGCAAACCGGTCGCCGCGGCGCCGAAACCATGCAAAGCCGGGGCCTTGCCCAGGCCGATCACGGCACCGCCCAGCCCATCCGCACCCGGCAGCAGCACCAACGCACCCGCGGCACCGGCAAACCCGTGCAGACGCACCACCTCCGCCTGGGTTGCTGGCAGTGCCGCCAGCAACCCCTCCACGCCGTCCGGCCGCACGCCGTAAAGCGGCAACCCGCCAACCGTGCCGTCCGCCAAACCGCTCAGCCCATCCGCCATATACTTAAGCCCCTATCCAATCCGGGGCGCAGTATCAGGCGGTCAAGCGCCAAAGTCTAATTCGTGCGCTCCAGCGCCACCGCGGCCACCCGGCCCTCGCGCTGCTCAAGCATGAATCGCACGCGCTCACCCTCGTTCAGCTTGCGCAAGCCGGCATGCTGTACCGCGCTGATATGGACAAAAATGTCATTGCCGCCCTCATCCGGCGCAATGAATCCATAGCCTTTGCCAGGATTAAACCATTTCACCACACCGGTGATCGCACTGCCCGCCCGCGTTTGTTCAGTCTGTAACGTTTCCATAGCGACGCCTTTCTTACCCGGTTCTTCCGGGCGTGGGTCATTTTCACCGGTCCGTTCCGCCGGCGTACGTAGCTTACGCGCAAACGCGAAAAAACATCAATTGGAAAGATGTGCTGCGCTGCAGCAGATTTTGGGAGGTTGCGTAAAGAAGTATGGTCTTTTTTAACCGTTTCGCGCGGCGCGATTCAGGCTTGCGCGCGCGAGCTGCTCCGTCATCGCGGGGACCGCAGCGATAAAGCGATCCATCTATCAGCCGCAAAAAAAAACGACGGGCCGGCGAACATCACATCACCGGCCCGCAAAACATATCAGTTCCGCAAGCGGCCCTTTATGCAGCATCCTCGCGCCGGTCACGCACCCGCACATATGCAATCGCGGCATGGGACTCGCAATAGGGTTTACCGGCCACCGACTCGGCGTTGCAGAAATGAAAGCTCGGCTTGCCCGGCTCGCCGATCGGCCAGCAGCACGGCGTGGCGCGCTGGCTGTATTTTTGCATCGGCATGATCGCCCGCAGGCTCGGCACCGGTGCGGCGCTGGCGGCCGAGAGCGGCGGCAAAGTCGGCCCCTGCGTCCGCTTCGGCACCACTGGCCGCGGCGAGGCGCCCGGCCCGTCATTCCGCCGGATGGGGGAGGGGCGGGGGGAAAGGTTCAACCGATGCGCCTTGCCGACCACCGCATTTTTGGAAATATTCAGCCTTCGGCCGATTTCGGCCGTCGAGAGACCCTCGGCCCACAGGCTGCGCAATTTCGCAATCGCCTCTTCTGTCCACTCCATATTGTGGTCCCCCTCAAATCATCTACTAAATACAGTAGAAGCGCCGAGCCTCACCCGCAACATCTAGCAGAGTGATTCCGAGTCCTTTTCTGTGGACAACTATGTTTTGTAAAAAAACGATGTCTCTGACCGCCGTCCGGAATTTGCCCGAGCGCCGCCACGTGCAACGCCCCAAAGTCATAACAGTTTTTGCGGCGCTTCGCGTCCCGATGACGGAGCGGCGCAGCCGCGCAGTCTGAATCGGGCCGCCAGACATTGTTGCGTCCCGATGACGGAGCGGCGCAGCCGCGCAGTCTGAATCGGGCCGCCAGACATTGTTGCGTCCCGATGACGGAGCGGCGCAGCCGCGCAGTCTGAATCGGGCCGCTCTCTATGGTTAAAAAACAACCGCTTACTTAAAGGCTTCCCCAGCAAACGCCCCCCAAAAATCCTCCCGCGCCAGATAGCCCGAGATCCCCTTCACGCTCGCCTTGCAGAAATCCGAGCTTGCGTCGCAGCTAACCAAGCTCCCCGCCACGCCTTCATCCAGATACGCCACCCCCTTGCTCCCCGCATCCGGCTCCGCGTGCAGCGTGGCGCGCGCGCTGGTGATGTAGAACCCGCGATGCGCGCGGATCGTCGCCTCATGCACCCAGCCGGTGCCGCCATCGGGCGCCACCACCTGGCGCCACACGTCGAACTCGCCGATAATTTCCACCGGCAGCCCGTCGCGCTGATAAACCCACACCACGGGGTACTGGAACCCTGGCCCGGCGCGGAAATTCACCTGGTCGGTCCGCAGCGAGACAAAGCGCGGCACTGGCAGCTTGGTCACGCTGCCGATCGCCGGCCCCGGGCCCGGCCCGAGCGGCGGTGCGGCGCCGCATAGCCACAACGCCGCCGCGAGCAGCCAGACTACCCGCAGACGGGACATGCCGGGTCCTTACGCAGCTTTATTTTACGGAACTCGGCCGCCAGCGCCTCCCACACCAGCAGCCAGCCGGAGAGGCTGCTACCAATGCCGCAAATTTCCTTGATCACCTCGGTCGCCTGCAGCGTGCCCATCACCCCGGTCACGGCCCCCAGCACCCCGGCCTCCGAACAGCTCGGCACCAGCCCCTCCGGCGGCGGTGCCGGGTACAGGCAGCGGTAGCACGGCCCGCCCTTGTGCGGTTTGAACGTACTGAGCTGCCCCTCAAACCGCAGCACCGCCGCACTCACCAGCGTGCGCTTGGCCGCCACACACGCGTCAGCCAGCAAAAACCGCGTGGCGAAATTATCCGTCCCGTCGCAAATAATATCATAGCCGGAAATCAATTCCGCCACGTTTCCGGCATCCAGCCGCGCGGAAATTTCTTCCACCCGCACGAGAGGGTTAATCCGCCGCATCGCCGCGGCGGCGCTGGCCACTTTCAGCCCCCCAATATCCGCCGTGCCATGGGCAATCTGCCGCTGCAGATTGGACAGCTCGACCACATCCCCATCCACCAGCCCAATCCGCCCGACCCCCGCCGCCGCCAGATACAGGCCCAAAGGCGAGCCCAGCCCGCCCGCTCCCACAATTAGCACGGAGGCCGCCTTCAGCCGCGCCTGCCCCAACCCCCCAACCTCACGCAGCAAAACATGCCGCGCATAGCGCTGGATCTCATCTTCGGATAACCCCATGGCTGCCCTATATCCCCAAACCGTTCGCGGCCAAAATCGCTAAGCAAGCGGTTCTTTTTTGAAAAAAAGAACCAAAAAATTTTTGATTTCTTTGCGGCGGTGCTGGTGGGGCGCCCGAAGCCCAGAGGAGTCAAAAGTCTTTTGCGGCGCTTTTCTACAGAAAAGCGACCGCTTTCTTCTTCCTCTCCTATCGCTTTCCTCTCCTATCGCTGAATTGACATCCACCCCACTTCACGCCGTGTATCAATCTGGTAATAGAGACCGAAGTCTGAAGGCCATCCGGGCAAAACCCGCCGCCCCGCCACACAAGGTTTTCGTGCCATGAAGTCTGTCAACGCCATCCGCATGGGCGGCACTGAAATTCTGCCGCTCGTCGAGGGGGGCAAGGGAGTCGCCGTATCGTCCGGCGTGACCTGCGGCCATTGGGCCGCCGGCGGCGGCGCGGGCACGTTTTCGGCCGTGAACGCCGACAGCTACGATGCCGACGGCCAGCCGATTCCGCAGCTCTATCACGGCCGCACAAGGCGGGACCGGCATGAGGAGCTGATCGCCTACGCGATCGATGGCGGGGTCGCGCAGGCGGAGCGGGCTTATGAGATTTCCGGCGGCAAGGGCCGCATCCACGCCAATATCCTTTGGGAGATGGGCGGCGCCGAGCGGGTCATCACCGGCATTTTGGAGCGGACCAATGGCATCGTGAACGGCATCACCTGCGGTGCGGGCATGCCCTACCGCCTGTCGGACATCGCGGCGAGGTTCAACGTGCATTATTACCCCATCGTCTCCTCCGGCCGCGCTTTCTCGGCCCTTTGGAAGCGGGCTTATTCCAAGGTCGCGCATCTGATGGGCGGGGTGGTGTATGAGGACCCCTGGCTGGCCGGCGGGCATAATGGCCTGTCCAACAGTGAAAACCCGGCCAGGCCAGAGAATCCGTTCCCGCGCGTGCTGGCCCTGCGCAAGATCATGC
>Ga0116231_10006926_pt1 | contig 21193 bp, 12 predicted proteins | sample S1TSphgellanicum_2_FD_89695 | JGI IMG/M metagenome (GOLD analysis project Ga0116231, IMG submission 89695) | Host-associated microbial communities from peat moss isolated from Minnesota, USA - S1T2_Fd - Sphagnum magellanicum MG | ecosystem: Host-associated > Plants > Peat moss > Unclassified...
CCCCTTTTTTTTCAAACACTTTAAAGTGGTTTTTTCCCATGGTTTTTTTTTTTTTTTTTTTTGCCATGATTTTTATTAAAGGCCTTAATAGTTGACAATCCTTGCACATTTTTTCAACTACTTAAGTTGGTTCCTATTTTAAAATTATTTGTGGATGTTTGATAACTATGACAATTAATTACATTAGTCAAGTTTTTGCCTAAATTGGGTCTTGGGTTACTTTTCCACACATATCTTGACATAATTTTTCTTGAAATATATAACCCATTTTCAAGTTGTGTGCGCGTGTCAAGTTGGTTAACCTAACCAATTAAAAGAAAACACCAAAAAACATAAAACCTTTAAACTTTCCCACGGACCAACTTTTCACACACATGATGGATTATTGGCCCAAGATGCCACATATTGTTCTATGGGAGTCAAACGCACATGTAAGAATATGGGTATTATTTCTAATAAAAAAGCCCCGCATGGCACATTAATGATCAATTGATAGAACTTAACATATAAGAAACATTCAATAAATGAAGACCAAAAATGGTTAAATCAACAAACCCTCGAAAAGGATTAGTTATACATTTAAGGGTGGAATAGATTGTCCATCTAATACTAGCATCCTGCTTCTACCAAAATAAAACTTAGAAAAAACAACAATGATGGTGATAATAATGGTTACAATATTTCCCTTCTTCAAAGCCATACTTGATCATTTTTCATCACCTGACCTTCTTCTCCCCTTTATTTTACTAATTTTACCATCCAATCTTATCACGACAAGATTTATGTTCTCTTAAAACAATTTACCTTGGTGAAGCATTTGGTGATGAAATTTACTCAATGAATTTATTTTTTTCAATTAATCATCACATGAATAGTTATGATTTATTTCATCATTTACACCCTCACTAAATATTACAATAACCTTTTTAATATTTTCGCACCTTATTGATTGTGCACATAATGCATCTTCATTTTCGTATTCCTACAACCTTTGACCACACATCTACCCATCATCAAATGACTTTAAGATAAATGGATGAACATTTTTTTTAAAAAAATTATATCTATAGGAATAGACTCATTAAAAAATTGCTTGTTATTTGGTGAAATCTTTTGAGAATCTTTCAAAATAAAATAATTGTAAGAAATTTGTTTTGGTTTTTAATGATCAAATCGTGACCAAAACATCCCACTCTTTTTACAAAGTTCAGGTGCTTGTTAAAGTTAAGGTAAATATAACCATTCATCCCACTTAATAGTAGTGAACCGATTTTCAATTTTTTCAAAAATTACAACAAGCATTTGGTATTTAAAAAAAACAAACACAAAGCATTTTATATGGATGGAATTATTTGTTGTCAATATTAGTTTATTTACTAATGCTAAGTCATTAGCCAAATCCATTATTCTATCTTTACAAAAAAATTATAGGATTTCAAAGACACAAAGTTTTTGCATGAAAATTGAAGTCTTTGCATGCCTTATCCGTGATAATATGGATAATATTTTCATAAATTGATTGAAATTAGCTCATTGTTTTCTTCACAATGTTTGCCACTCTACCATGTCTCTTAAAATGGACACCACCTTTGAACACAAGCCAACACACTGGTTGCTAGGAATTGTGCCAATATCTTCATCACTTTTAAAAATTATTTGGTAAATTTTGTTGTCATTATTGTCAGCCATGACAATCGGTTTGTAAGCCACTTTGATGTAAATAGTTAGGTGGAATGTTTGTTTATGGAACCAAACTACAACATAGAAAAACATCATTACATCACACACAAAAAATATATTAATGCAATTTTCTTTTAAAATTGGCCAAAAATAAAACTCATTCCTACCTATTCACTTCCTTGCACATGGAATTTTACACAACATCCTAGGAATATTTCACAACCTTCATTAGTGAATGTGAATGGCATAAATAAATTAAATAGACAACACTTACATTAGATGGTAGTGTTTGATGAAGAAAACAATCACAAAAAACTATTGAATGTTTCAATGTTGCACGCACCTACCATCCTCCTTATGTTAAATAGTTTTCTTTACTTAATCTCAATGCAATTTTTATGCTATCTTGTTCATGATTTTTAGATCAAAACCATATCATAGATTCTTTTTTAAAATTTTACATATATACTACTACACTTGTGTGATGCATGCAACCAATTAGGTCAATTAGAAAGTAGAATATGGAACTATTATATGTGAAAACACAACATTGTGAAGGTATGTATTTTGTCTTTATTATCATGATATCTTCTTAAATATTGTACAAAATGTGACTCAAATAAAAGAATGTTAAGATGCAAGGTACATAGATTGAATGGCTTCCACATTAGGCATTTGCCTCCAACCATGTAATTAGTGTTATTTGACCATAGTAACTATATTAGAAGATGATTTTAAAAGCAAGAATGGAAGACCCAATTGCATTAAATACCAATGGGTAGTTTAGAATTTTTGCCTAATGTTGAAAGATTTTGCAAATAGATCATTCCACGTTTGAAAAAACCTACAACTGAGAATGTGAAAAGTGATTATATATATATGAAAAATGGGTAGTTGCAAGAGAGGGTGGTTCACTTTTTGTGTCACATTGGACTTTTTATAAAATGTATTTTATTCAAATGCCACAAAGATATGGTAAAATCATCACTATGGAAATTTTCTTTATGGATTAATATTGTCAAATTGAATAACAATATATATTTGATAATGAAATTCAATAAATATTCACAAAACATATAGTAATGAACTTTTAAATTGGAATCATGGACTATGCTATGAAATTTGCATGAAAATTCAAATGTGTTTTTTGATATCACTTCATTTCAAGATGATTATATGGATTCAATATGTGATACACGTTAGAAAAACAAACAAGTATTCCAAAAAAAATTATAAAAAACATGAACCGAAAAATAATTATGGGTGTCCTAATGACCAAATTTGAACCTTATTTTCAAAAGTCCTTATTTTAATCATTTTTTGTTGGATTAATGGTTTTATTCCTAGCATGTATGTCAAAGAGTTGTTTAATTAGGCTCCTGTTCATATACATTTTGTTAGTTCATTAATCAACACATAATCTACATTTAACATTGGTTTATAGGGTTTTTTTTCATTTCAATGTTTAAATGTGAACTTTTGAAAACTTGCATCTATCAAGAATGAACCTACCCTACAACCACATGAGTGATTTTTCTTAGTGATTTCACAATTGTTTTAAAATCATTAAAAATTTAAAGTACCTCATGCCATTGACACCACAATGAATTAATTACTTTGGCCATGGAAATTAATTTATACATGCCAACAAGCATTTTGCTAGTAAAATTGTTTACAACAAAACACAAAAATAATAATATTCAATTTAAAAGTTGGTAAGTTCATTTCAACTTCCACCTAAGTTAAATATTTGTTGCTTGCATTATAAGTTTACAAATGTGATTGGTAAGGGAAGTGGTCACAAAATCCATTAAATTATTAAAAACTTAATAAACAATTACAAGCTAACACCATTTTTATTGGCATATAAAGGCCCATTTATTTGAAAATGTTTGAGAAAAAATATTTGAAAAAGAAAAAAATAAGTTATTTTAAAAAAAATTTGGAGCCCAAAAACTTTGACAAATCCTTTTCACATTTTGTTTACCTTCAATTATTTTTTACATCTTTTACCCAACCATGGGTTGTTCAATTAGTAAATGGTTGATCATGATGTTCCCTTCATCATTTGTTAAAAAAACATAGTTTTTGCATCTTCATTGACCATGTGATAATAAAGAGCAAACATGTTTCTTGCTAAACAAAATATTATTCAATGATTTACAACAATGGTGACATTTAAACTTGAAAGACCATTTGTCTTTCTTTTCGAAACTTAAAACCTTTTTCTAACAAATCATGGGGTGTATTTCATAAATCAACTTGAAACAATTTAAAAGTAAAATGTTAATGAGTTGTATACATGTTCATTTTATGTTCATTAAAATGGAACACCATGAAACTCCTACTTCTACCATTGAAGGCCCAAATTGTGGACTTTTTATTATTTCATATTAAATATGAAAATTTACCATTTTCTTTTGACTAATTAGATGAAATTATCTCAATTTACTTGTAACCCAATTTACTTGAAAGAAATGAGCTTGATTTGTAATCAACAAATTTGCAAAATATAAAAGTAGGGCTATGGGTCAATGCTTTAAATATCTGAAGTGTTAACATAACATAATAGAGTTAAAAACACTATGGGACCATATTTGATGTGTCTAATAACTTCCATATATGAAAAAGGGAATAATGAATGAATACAATATTTTGAAGACATGTGTTGTTGTGATTTGAAATTAGGTAGGATAATGTAGATATGTTTATCAATTGAAATCTTGTTGCCTACTTTACTAACATTTATGTCAAAAATGCACCCATTAAACTAAGAAAAAATGGCTTTTTTTTAACCAAAAAGTTTTCAAATGCATGTCATTTTCAACTATGTTACAACTTTATATCTTTTTTTATATTTACAAAAATTCCATGTGATTGCCAACTAAGTTGATTCATATACTAATTTGGTACAAAGTTTAGAACGAGCCTCAATTGAGGGGTCACATTCAACATATTTTTGGTGTCAACTAACTTCCCAATTTAACTATAGTTGACACATCAACTTGAGATATCATGTCATGAAATGTCATATAATTGTTGAATGAAATGGTTACATCATAAATTGTTTGTTTGATTATTTTGGCAATCTTGTTTTAGGGATGGATGGAAAAAATACTAGGTGAGATGAATGAAATAATGTGCAGATTTGCAACTTTACATCCAAGCAAACTCCTTTAGACCCTTTTAAAATACATATATACATAGGTATACATAGATTTATACTTAGCTTAATTATGTAGGTGGTTTAAGTTAAATTACCTATCTATAAAGCTTAGTTTATGATGTATGTATTATATGAGTAGCCTAACTTATATACATGGCCTAATTCTAAAACTAGCTTAGGTGCTAAATGGCATGGCCTAGGTTTAGGCCTAGGTCCCATGTGCCATATACATGTGGTCTAGGCATAGGTGCCACATAAGCCATGTTAATTAATAGGTTAGGTGAATTAGTAGGTAGTAATTATATAAGTTAAATTAATAGGGAGTAGGTTAAACTAGGTAATAGTTGTTGGTAGGTAGTTTATTGGTTAATAAATAAGGTTAATAGGTAATAGGTTAAATTATGTATTAGCAGTTGGTAGGTCATACTTTAAGTTAGGTTAAGTAGGTAGTTAGGTAGTAGTTGTGATTAAAATGTTCATCCCATATCGTTTGTTTTCCATCTCAATTTTCTAAGCTATATAAGGAGGTACATTAGGAACATTGGAAAACACAAAAAACATTACAATGGAAATGTCATTTGGGATGAGTAAAAAAAAGGTTCAATTTTAAAGGTTAAACTCAAAATGATTTTTTTTCCTAACTTAATGCCAAGTAGCTTTAATCTAGGCCTAGCTTAAGTGCCATGTGGCCTAGGTTTAAGTTGAACCTAAATGCCACATAGACTATATTCAAGTTTAAGTTTAATTTAAGTGCCACAAGGTGACCTAGGCCTAGCTTATGTGTCATGTGGCTTAGCTTAGGTGCCATGTGGCCTAACGTACCTACCTACTTCATAAATCACCACATTGAAAATTTTGATAAGTTAATAAAATAGTCACACTTTAGTTACAAATTTGTGCCACATAAATTGTATTTATATGATTTGGTTTAAGGATGACCTTGTCATCTTTGATCATATATTTCATCCAAAATTTGATAATGTCATCTTTTACATCATGTTGCTTACAACTATTTGTCACTTGTGATTTGTCTTAGATGATTAATGTGAAAATTAAATAATCACATGTTGCTTGCAATTACAAAATAGTTACAAGTGGTAATCACAAATTTTGATTTTTCTTTTAGTGTTATATACCTAGCTTACCTACATAGGCTAAGTACATATAAATAGGTAGTTTAGGTATGTAAGCTAAGTACTTATAGGTAGTGTAGGTATAGGTTATTATATTTATTTACCTATCTAAGGTACATTAAATAATGTGTAACTTAATAATTAGGTACTAATTCTATTGTAATTAGCTCATACATCAACTTAATTTTAGTGTATGTATCTAACTACCTATCTAATTATTGTGCCTACATTTTTAATTGCTTAATTACCTAGTTAATGCACCTTCCTTTTAATTACCTACCTACTTACCTAATTGGTGCACCTATTTAACTACCTAAAAATAATGTTGTATGACATAAAAAGTTCTAGTGTTACATGGGATGTGGGAATGCTTATCATTCCCAAAAATTTATCCCCTATTGTTTATCATCTTTTCAAATTTATAAATAATATAAATCAGTGCATTCCAAGCATCCACAAAGCATAAAAATATAAATTTTAAGATTTTCATTTTGAATGAGCCAATAAATGTTCCTTAAAGGTTAAACTCAAAAGGAAATAGGATTTTCTTAAGTCTAGGCTTAGAATAGGTAGCCTAAGTCTAAACATAACCTAGGTGCTACATGGCCTAAGTCTAACCTAGGGGTGACACATGCTATTGAGATTTAACATAGCCTAGGCATCACCTAATGCTAAACCAGTGGGTGAGCCTATAATTAGCTTAGTTGTAACATATATAAACTTGTAATTCAAAATTTGATAATGTCATGCAATGTCAATGAATGAAGTTCATGCACTAGTGGGTTATAGTTGAAAATGATCTTTGATTATACTGGTAACTATCATTTGCAATTAAAATGGTTATTGTCATGGTGTCGACATGTGGTTGTTGTTTTCAATTATAATGTCATTCTTGACTTATACTTGTCAACTTTTTTGATGTGTTGTTGAAAAAAAAGTTTCAATTGCAAAAACAATTGGAATTGTAACTATTTGTTTTCAACTAGACTTTTAGTTGAAGACAGGTTGAAAGCCCAATTACAAATATGGGGTTTTTTTTAAAGGCATGCATAAAACCACAAAGCTTCCATTTGTTCCTCCTATCATAAATCATTTCCCCTCCTCTACATCACATTTCAAAACAACCAAATAAACCTCCCCAATATAATAACATTAAAGCCATGTTATATATATATACAATATATATTATATATTTCAAACTTGCCACAAAACATCATTTCACCATGTTCTTCCGTTTCAAAACCTCAAATGAAAAAGAGATAATAAATCTATATGTGGGATTGAAAAAATATGTTTGTACAAAAGGAAGTGGAAAGATGAAACCTAGAATGAATAAACCTTTTACAACAATGGTTGAAGATGACTTATAGGTTTAAGTTGATGGACCAAACATTGAAAACAAACTAGCCCAATATGTGTGTAATAAATAAATGTTGTATATAATTCTTTAAAAAAAAAGTTCTTTTAGCTTTTAATCATATCTATTCATCCATTTACATATTCACAAATAACAAAAGTTCCCTTTATCATTTCCACACTTACAAAACTTCTTCATCTTTGAGGTTTGCACCACCATCATTGTGGTAAACACATTTGTATCACTATCAAGTTTCCAAAATACAACACCATATAACCATCTATTATAAAAGATTCCATGACCAAAATGTTTATCAAGTCATGAATTATTAGCCATAACCTTCTACATTTCTATCATTAATGACATGCTAGCTAGCATGAGGAACAATGTTGACCTTTCATTGGCCCAATGGTAACATAACCTCTATTGCATAGATAAATGTTTCCATGACATCTCCTTACATAGATGAAAGACTACGTCTTATATTTCAAGATAATGGTTATGTCCAATACTTGGTTCAAAGTCACCAGCTATGGGAAGTAACCTTGAGGTTCCATACCTTAGCTATTTTTGTTAACCAACGACCTTTTGTCAATTATTTAGTCCACAAACACTTGGGTTATCTCTTTTAAGTTTCATTCTCATGTTAGTATTAAAAGGAATGCCATCATTAACAAAATTTTCAAAGTAATGTTTCCACCAACTTCAATATGTCCATCTACATCTATCACCTTTCTATATATTTCATCCTACATAGTCGAGATTTTTGCTCAAACCTTATATGTAACATTCATATTAATGACCTTTATGCAATTTTTGCAAGTATATTAAACCTTTTATAAGTTCACCCATCACAATATTACTCGAGTGAAAGTGCGCCTAACTTTAAAGTTATTACATAATCTTGTTTAATTCATTTAGTTTTAATTTTAAAAATCATTTAAAATTCAATAACTTTTGTTTTGTTGGTTAAAAAATTACAAATAACAAACATGCACACCACCTTATTGATAAATTTCTAACGATACTAACAACAAATATTATATGGGGGGAGGAGGGGTGGAGAGAAAAATGGGAGGGTTATGACATTCTCACATCCAAACTAAATTTTAAAAAGCCCATTTTAATATATATAGATATATATTGATTTATCTTACATTGATCATATCTTACCTTCCCATTCCCATAATTCAACATAAAATTATGTTTACAAAATTAGTAATTAGCAATGGTAGAAGCACCATTATGACCATGTGTAAATGGCACTTTAGTTTAAATTAAATTAAATTATTTTTGATTCCCTAGAAGAGGAAAAAAAATTTTGCTTCAAAAATGTATTAATTTATTTTCCAAATAAAATATTTCACAAAATAATAAAGAAAATTCCCCCAAAAAATTTGTTTAAAAACATCAATGGTGGGACATGCATGCACATTCCTGAAGCATAATGGTTTCATGTGGGCTTGTTTGCATATTTATTTATTTATGTTTGGTAACCTTTACTAGGCATTAATTTATTTGTTTTAAAAAATTACCAAATAAATTAAAAATCCCTGCCCTAAATAAATTTTCAAGTGTTGGTTTGAAATTTTGGACTTGCCCAAATTCCATTACCGAGCACAATGGGTACCTATCCTAAACCCTAAACCCTAAAATCGCTCCAACGGTCATGTGCCCGTTACGTACTTGATCTGTCTTTTACACAACTTGCTATCTTTTTCCTTCCTTCTCTCTCTCTCTCTCTCTCTTTCTCTCGCTTCCTGGCGAGGCTCGCAACGCAGTTGTACGCTTCGCGTTCGGGAATGTCTCTCGCTGTCTCTCTTCTGTCTCTTCTGTCTCTCTGCCTTCGCGTGAAGCAGTTGCGCCATTTTTTTTCTGCTGCAAATTGTGGCTGAGTAATTGCTTTTCATGGTTCTTTAGATAGGTTTTGTTTTTTGATTATTATTATTGTTATTATTTGGAGGGGAAACTCGCTTGCTGGAGTTTTGAGAGTGCGATGATTTTTTCTGGAGGAGTAGGACTTGAACGAGTTCTCAACCGGCGTAGTTCGGTTTTCCAAGTGTGATGATATTCGAAAGCGGCTGTGAGAAAGAGAGGAGGAGTTCTCTGGTGCGCGAGCTGGCTGATTAGATGTGATTTGATTGCTCCTGTTCATTTTGTCTACTGAAAAGGAGAAGGAGGAGGCTGGACTTGAAGAATCTTTTTTTGTGATTGCGAGTGTGAGGATACCAAAACAAAATGATGGAATCGTTCGAGGTGGATTGCGGTGGACGTCGTTGTCGAGAGAGTTTCGAGACGGATGAGTTTTACGAAAGCATTGAAGCTCCCAAGTTCTACGACTTCACGGCCCCGGAAGAGCCTATTGATCCTGAAGCCTGGTTCAATGGGAATCCTGGTACGTCTTCACACATGATAAAAGTATCATGCCTTGTTGTTCCTCTTTCGTTTCGTCCGTCTTAGAATCCTCTTCCGGTTTCATCGGTCCCACTCTGCTGCGATGTGTCTAATGGAATGTGTGTGCAAGTCTAGCAAGAGCAGCCGTGCACACGCATATTGAAAATGCATGCCGTTGGTTGAGGACGGAGAGGGTTTAGGGTCCCTGTATACGTAGCTACAGTTGGACACATCTGCTTGTGGAACCAGTTAAGCGGCTTGGAGGACCTAGGATTAGCATGCTTCACTTCCTTCTTCCTCTCGCTCAAAGGTAACAACAAGGACTTAGCTCAACAAATTGTGTTGTTGTGCAGGAGGTAAGACCAAGAAAGTGACTGAGGTTTTGCGTGCAGTCCACAACCCTAAGATCCAAAAGGTACAGGCTTGTTCCCTCACAACCTATTCAGAGAGCAAACTCAAAACCAGGCCCAGGGGATGGGCACAAACTAGAGAGTTTTCTTGAATTGTTCCAATATTTTGAGCTTGAAATTTTCCTTTAGAAACTTAGGAACAGGTCATTTTGTTGCAGAGATGGTAGATTCTTCAACCTTGAAAGCTGCAACAGTCTGGACATGCCACATTTGACAAACTGTGACCACCTGAATTGAGCAAGAATTATCTTCATACAATGATTTACATATCATGATGATGCAGGAAGTGGACAGCAAGACCAAAGATGGACATGGCGGCAGCTCGCTGGGGAGTCTGCATCAATCCCATTGCAAAAGTCCTGTAGCTGAGAAGGCAGTCAGGTTGATATTCTACCAACAAATCGTTGTTTCTTTGTTGCTGATTCACAGTCTTAAGCAGCACAATTGTTCATACTGGTATTCCACCTTGTTTTGTGCAATTGGGGAGTATAAGGGGAGGAGGAGTGAAAATTTCTTAATGTAAAAGACTTGGGGCTGACTCTTTGATGCAGTGCTGCGGCTGGTGGGGCAAAAAGTCATCAAGGTTCTATCTCAGTCTCTGTATCTCCTCTTCTGATGAGCAAGTCCTCAAGAAATGGGACCAATATGCATAATAGTCCCTCCAATCATCCCATCTTGGTGGAAAAATTCAGTGAACTTGCTCTCAAATCAACATCAGTGATGAAGAAGACCCGGCAACCTTCTGAGAATGATGACCCCAATCCAGTTACCAGTATGGCAAGAAATTACGCAGTTGTCACTCCATCACAGCCTGGAAAGCATTCAAGGAGACCACCACCACCAGCTGTACTCCTGGGACATTTACCAGTCAGCTGCACAACTGACATGAAGTGTGCAGAGGCAGCACTTCCTTCCTCACAGCCTCAAACCACTGCTGTTGTTGCTGGGGGGAAGGTTGTTCTTGGAGATGGTGGAAGCAGTATTCTTGTGGATGGGAAGTTGGTTGATCAGTCCTGTGCCAAAGCTTCACCCTTGAAGAAAGAGATAACAGTTGTGAAGGCTCAGAGATCAAACCATGGTGAGGCAAGATCATCGCCAGCAGCCCTTCTCCGCTCTGCACCTCAGGAACATAGCACTCTAGGGACAGGTGCCACTTGCAAAACGCCCATTAAGGAGCCTGCTTCTTCTAAAGTCTTGGAGGATTGCAGTGAACACAAGAAACTAACAGCAGGCAATGAGCTCACCGCATCACCTTATGGTGGTCACCATTGCCGGTCATCTCGATGTGCTGCAAATGACCCTAACTATAATTCTCCTGCCTCGATTCCAAGGAAAAAATACCTGATGGCCCGGCAGGGTACTCCTGGTTGCAGGGCTCTCTTTGGTTCTGTCAGAGCCAACCCAGAGTATCAGGAGGCTGGTAGAGTCCAAAACCATTTGCAACAGATGAAATATCCTTCAGATATCAGCATGTCCAAGGATAGGGTTCCAAATAATGACAATCTTGAAGAGGTGCTACTGGCTGCGGCTTACCCACAGTGTGATCAGAAGGAAATGGATGTGCAAAAGACATTGGACATGGAGAAGCTGCAACTTCCAAAGGAAAGTGAACAGCCACTCTCTGAGCATATTGTGCAAGTGGAGAAGGCTGCAGCTGATCCATTGTGTGATCAGAAGGACATGGGTGTGCAAAAGACATTGGACATGCAGCAGCTGCAAGAGGAACTTCCAAAGGAATGCAAACAGCCACTCTCTGAGATTGTTGTCCAGGACTCACATGAGGGCTGCAATCCTACAGACATACATCATGCTGTAGTGCAAGAGGAAAATTCTAAGGCAAGTGTAAGGCCACTTTCTGAGCACCTTGTTGAGGACTTGCAGGAGAATAGCAATCCTGAAGACATGCAGCATGCTAAAGTGCAGGAGGGAATTTCTAAGGAAAACAAAACGCCAATCTCTGAGCACTTCATCCAGGATACCCAGGAGAGATGCAATCCTTTAGAAGTCACAACTGACTTGCACTTAGGGAATGGCCAAGAGGTACATTCAGTGAAGGATTCCAACAGTGAAGAGGGGACTTTTACAGAAGCATTAGTTATGGTGAATGATGAGGGAGCTTCAACAGGAGCACTGTTTGATGTGAGTGACAAAGACATTCCTTCAAGTTTCAAAGAACATCTCTCTATTGAGGATGTTGCTACGAGGCCTTCTTCAGAAGTAGTTGAGAATCAAAGAGTGATGATTGAAAAGGGGAAAGCAGAGCAACACCTCATGGTGTCCTTCCTCTTCCAATCAGGAAGGAAAAGGTAAATGTCCACAAAGGCTAACACTGCTTATTTGTGCTCAAAAATTGTAGCTTTGACTGTTCATGTGCTTACCTGGAAAGTCACATCTTCACAGGCTGACTTATTTCCTTGTTGCAAACAGAAAGAGCCAAGGGCTAGAATTTGAAGTATGCATCAAAAAAGCAAATTGCTTACATCAAGTGTCAAGCCAACATGTAAGTGAATGCCTGTTGATTGACATCAGTGTATTTATATGCAATCGTGACAATTGATATGCACTGCATCATTTGTCTAGCCTGCTCCAGAATGAAGTGGGTTGTGTTACTATAGTCCTCAAATACCTTTGTTGTTTTCACCAGACCAAAAGTCACACAAAAGAAGCTACATCTGGATGCAAAACTAAGCCACGGAAGAAGTCAACAAACCCTCGACCTTTCCGGTTGCGTACCCAGGTATAGCACCAGGCCTAGAATTCTCACTTAATTTTCTTGCCTCTGTTCAGGTATATTAGAATCAACTCCCTGCACAAATCACTCATTGACCTGTCATTGCTGCCCATGCACAATCTATTAAATGGCTTTACAAGATACAGGGGATCTCTAATTATAGTCTGTGGCACAGGAAAGAGGAGTGCTCAAAGAAATTGAGTTTAACAAGAAGATGGAGGAGTATCTTGCAGCCAGAGAAGGATTTCTCTCTGCCTTTCAAGGACTTTCAGTGCTTGAACCCCGGGTGACTATTTAACCAAAACATATGTTCTCTTCCAAGCTCCTGGAACAGATGCCTTGGAAATAAAAGTGACAAATGCTAGAGCCTGTTAAAAAAAATCTTGAACAATATGTGTTGTTGCCAACTTCTTTCTTGCAACTTCACAGTAGCTCAACCTATTCCCATGTATCATTGCAGGTTGTAGGTAAACCACCCAGGCAAGTAGCCAAGGACCCAAGCATGCAGCCCAGACATCATGTGTTCAGTGCCAAACGTGCTGATCCTGCCGAGAAGGTTTAAGACTGCACCTTTCATGATTCCTTGGTTTCATAGTGAAATCTGTCTGGAGACTAAGGTATCATCAGAATTACATTCTTGCAAAGCCAGGTTATCAACCACTGTGGTAAAATGTTTTGTGGTCACACAGTTTGCCGTAGTTTTTCTCACAAAATATTCCATAGGTCTCAGAAGTAGCTTATGGAGTATTTTGCTGTATTCAGACACTGTACCTTCTAATAGGATCTTTGACTTTAAACAGGTGGCTGAAGATGATGGCGCCATGAAAAATGATAAGCAGACAATGATCCATGCACAGAAGATGCCAACATTTGACCATCCATTCAAACCACACAGGTGAAGATAGGTTCCATGACTTGTGTATGTGCTTAGTATGTTTGCTCATGGGTATGCTTGACTCTGCTGCAAGGAGTAAGAACATGTTGATTGACAGTGCTTTGAATCACAGGTCCACAAAAAAGCTGACAGTTCCACAAGAGTTCAAATTCCACCCAATGAATGGGACACGCACTTGTCCCCTACATAGTCAATGACCTTCATTATCATCATCATTGGGCCTTGTTGCAATGGCAACATCATGACTGGTGGAGTTGAGAGAATGTACTTGGTTGTCCTAGTCAAACCCAGTTCTATTAGTATGCTGCTGTTGAGAATGTTAGGTTTGGCATTGAATTTTGTAGATAATTGCAGCACCCATTTTGCTACCCATTAATTATATAAGCTATGATGATTCATTCAACAGGGACTTATAAGTTTGGCCATGAAATTGTTAGCAGTTACGAGCATCACTTCTGTAAGACATAAAAACTTCATTGAAGCAGGTGACATGCATGACATCAAAGGCCGCTACTGCCATGAGGGTATGTGCAGAACTTCTAAGGGCCACCTGCCATCTTCTCCAAGGTAGGCTTTTTCATGTCTTTCCAGTTGTTTTGAATTGGTTGACCTCAGCCTCCCACTAGAAAGTTCACATGTAGAGAGATAAAATGGGTGGAAGAAAAATCAGACATTTGCATTTGCAATGTAATATGGTCTACTGGTCAACTGTTTTGACAATTAATGTGAAATTTGGCATGTTTGTCACTTCGGCTACAGCACAAAAGTCATTAAAATAACATTGATCAGATCCACCCCTCTTTTGTGAGAAAATCCACACACGGTCACAAAATTTTGGGAAGGACTGTTGTAGAAAATTCAATATTTTAAAAGAAAATTACCAAAAAGTAAAAACCACCAGTCAAGTAGTAGCCTAAAATATATAATAATGTTTAATTTTGTTGGCCTTGCCTACCAAGGCAAGGACAGTGTTTAGATGCATTATAGAGTATAGTAGCAGAAGGGAATTTTTTGGTCCCTACATAATAGGGCTATAATATGACGATCTTTGAAAGATGATATTTTTGGCTTGTGTTGAAAGTTGAGATTAGCCATAATATCTTGATGAATTTTGGTCTCTTTTAGAGAATTTTTTGAAGATTATATTTTGCATGGTGATATATTTGGGGTTTCTGTAATTCTTCTTTTGCCTTAAGATACACACTTTAATGTAAATGGCAAGTGACACACCACCCCTTGTTCCTTTTTGTATTTTGAGAAGAGTTAAATTTGGCTAAAAGAGCTTTTGGTTGCTTCTCATAAAATTGGAAAAGAAAAATGTTCACAGGATGAAACCCAATTTCCCAATTCCAGTTTGGAGTGAGGGAAAATATGAAATGAGCACCTTAAGAGCAGGTGACAATACTTCAACACAATTCAAGCTTCTTCACTTGACATCCAAAAGTTTGATCCAATTAAAAAAATAACACGATATAAAAGGCAATGAATTATGAAAATAATTAATTTACCTTTTAATTTGGCCCACCCCAAAATAAGCACTAGGCCCTTAGTGCCTTGTAAGTAACTCACAGCCTCACCAATAGAAGCAGTTACTAGCTGGTTACTAACTTACTGCAACTTCACTACTGTAGTATAGGGGCAGCCTCAACACATACATGTCTGTCAAATTATTAATTAATTTTGAAAGATTCCATGGTGAAAAATTATTAATAAAAGTGTTCCAAAAGAGTCTTTATTTCACTTTACAAAACCTTTTCTCTTTGAAAAAAATATTTTTGAAAATTTGTAGGATCAACATTCAATTTGAAGGATGACAATTTGATAAAATGTTTCAGTAATTGCAATTAACAATCATGCAATTATGCAATTTCATTTTGCACATTGAAACAGTGGAAATCAGCTTGAAATCCAGCTAAAAATGAAATGGGTTTAAACAAATTTTGAAATCATTTCAAGATTTTATTTCAAGATCTTGAGCTCTACATGAAAGTTTTTTTTTTTCCTTTCATAGTCCATTTCGCATTCATGTGTTGAAATCCTACAAAGGGATTTTAATTCTAGGTCCTTTAGGAATTCATGTTTCTTTGCTCTTCATGACTTGATTGAAAGTTTGTGCAAGGTTAAGAAACACTAGATTAGAAAATTAATTCAACATTGTGTGTTGGAACTAACATCATTTTGTGCTGTCCAAATGCAAACATTGTCCCAATTGGCATCGTGTAGAATATTAAATATGCCATGTCAAATTGCCAAATTTGTACTAAAAAAACCATAACAGAAAATGTTCCAATATTTTAGATTAATTTTAGGACATCATGAAAATGTTGAGACACCATCCTCAAGGCCCAACAAAACATCCAAGGATCTCCATTATTGATGAGATATCTCAAAAGGTACCTCACCTTAAATGTAAAATAAACTTTCAAATTTAATGATGATAATTTAGTTATAAGTTATAACCTTCAAGAATTTTTTTTGATTTGTTTTGCAAGGTAGGCAGTTTCATTTTTGACATTGAAGTTGAGGTGGAGATTAATTTATTCATAGTAAAAAATGAAATGATTTAAACTTTAAACAATTTTTTTTTCTTGTTCAATGAATATTTTTTGGAGTTTAAACTCTTTTTCTTATCCTATGTATTTTGGATTGGCAAAATCATCCACACCACATATAGTGTACATGGTCATTTTGCTTATTCCATGTCCTACATGACCAGATCTTTGAAAGTGTTGGAGTTTTAAAAAATTATTATCTTTCCTGTCGGAGTGTAAAAATGAAGAAGAAAAAAAATCATCAAGAAGTTGAAGAATTGATAAAGGTACTAAGGTAGTCCAAAACATTGGACTATCACATTACATAGTTAGTATTATTATCTCAAATATATGCAATTAAATATAATCAAAATTAAATTAATTGTTTTTGTTTGCATATGTGAGACTTCAATATCTTCAGGTCAAGTCCTTAATGGAAACAATGAATTTTTAAAAAAAAAATGCATTGCACATTTGGTTTATGGATACAATTTGAAGGTTCACAACCAAATTTCTAAGTTAAAAAATTTCAATAGCAATGTTCATCCTTCCATAGTATATACCAATATACTAAAATGATTGAAAATTGAAAAGTCAAAAAATTTGAAAATTGAAAGTTAAATAATGATTAATCCAATATGTGAAGGTTGAAACTTAACATCCTATAGAAAAATAAAATAAAATATAAATTTTTTTAAAGTCATAAATTTGCATTTAAATTGCTAACATCCAATCACACATTTTATAAATATTTAAAGTGGGCATGAATTGGGGCTTGATGTGAGAATTCAACCTTGGGTGCATTGAATTTAATCTATCATGGTCAAGGTTTTATAAAGTTCAACCTCTTTGTAATTCCAAAAAGTAAATTCTTCCATGCCACAAATTTGTATCCAAATTGTCTCTATGTGTACTTTAAAACAATTTTCAACTTCACAAAATATATACTCAAAACCATGAATTACATTTGGAATAATTGATATGTAATACTTTGCAAATTTGATCAATTTAATATGGTTTTCTCAGGCACTTGTTCTATGGTCCACTAATGTTATGATTGTCAAGTCAGACTAATGACTCCATATATGGTACCCCATGGCCAAATGATGGTTCATGATTGTCCATCACCATTTCTTGTTTCATATGGATACATGTATGAATCATCATGTAAGTGATAGGTTTTCAAGCTTCTTTTTTTGCCAAGTTAGTTGTTGTTACACTAAATGGTTGTTCATGAGACTCATGTAACTAGCCATGTGTTCAATAAAATGATTAGAGAACAATAGCACCCCACAATTAAAAAAACACCAATAACAATCCAATCATCGATGACAACATAGTTATCTCCAAAGTTATTTATGCAAGAGGCCCATGTCTTATATTGGAAAAAGGTAAATTGAAATAATCATTTGATAATATGAAATGTAAAATACCCCTTTTTTATTATTTTGATTAATTAAAAATGTGTTTTCATTTAATTTAATGGCATTGTGTTATGAAAATAATTTTAACACATAGAGTTGACTTCAAACCTGTCAAGAATTTGCAAAACCAACCCACTAATAGAATTCATGAAATTTCATCAAACCCTTCTTTACAATTCACGATGTATTTTATTTCCTTTGCAATTTTGCGTGTTGTGTAACTTGGTGTAGACATTGGATTAATGTAATTTTGGCATTGTTTAAATACATTATATAACTATTCAATTTTGCAACGTAGGCACACTAATGGTCATCCACAAGAGGAATTATCCAAATTTGGCTATAGGTTAAATATGAAAATATAAAAAATAAGATCCTAATATATCTTGGTGACTTGCTAGAGCCTATTGTCAAAATATCAGATTATGGATTCCATAATAATCCTCTATATGAGTCACATTAGATTTTTTCTGTCACCTAGGGGTGAAAATTTGTTGGTCACAAAATAATAAAAATAAAAATAAATCTTTTGATCCTAATAAATGTGCCACACATAGTTGCATCCAAAAAATTTAAACACTTATATTTAAGGCTTCCAACTACATGCACTCATGATATAGTGGTAAATTCACATTCATTGTAATTCTTTTGGAGTATTTTTAAGAGATTCAAAAAAAGTTTTAAAATGACATCTACTGATTGTGATGAGGAAAAGGCCTTGTTTATTCATGTTTTATTATTAGCTATTGTTGAATCATTTGAAACCATAGTACAATGAACTCATATTATTTCTATTATGAACCTTAGAAGAACCTTTACTTGTTCAATGTGTATGAAAAAATAGGCTTAACCTCTCATGTAATTTATTCATTCAAATTTTTCTCATTTTCCTTATTGGTAAAGTATGCCCCTTTAGTAAACTCTATGTCATTGATGTCATATGCAAGAGCCCAATATTAACAATTGTGTTTCCATTTCATAAAATTATTATTTATAAATGAAATATTTTAAAAAACATGCCCACTTTGGTAGAATTAGATAAAAGATTTCTTATTGAATATGAGGCAATTCATTATGCCAACATGAAAAGGAATAGTGCATTTTGTTATTAAAACCATATAATGTCTATTTTTTACGTATTTATTTATAAATTAAAATGTAAATGAAAAAAAAAGTACCAAAGCAATAAAATGTCAGCATTACACATGGACATGATACAAATAATGTAATTATAATTAATATAGGTGAAATAAGGAATTGGTTTCTTGTATAATATTTTTATAATTAAAAGTTTAGTAAAAATAAAAGGTAATAAAACAAGGAGATTCATCAATGGCTTGGCATGGTGACCAACTGTGTGAATTTGAGTTTGAAAATAATGGGAGGATTGTGAGGATGAAGATGAAGGTCAAGTCACCTTGTGAAACATAGTGGCAAACATAGTAACAAGTTTTAGAATTTTGAGTAAGCACCAAATCTTTTATTCTACATGGTTGTGAATGAAAAAATGACATATAGGTTTGGCTTATTATTAGAAAACTTCAACAATGCTTCAAATAACTTTTGTGTGTAGTGTGTATGTTGAAGTGAATTGCAACTTATAACATCTCCAATGATGTTTAATATGTGTGCTTGGAAAAAAAATCCCTCATCTGAATTTAGTTATTTATTTTTCTCAACCCCACCCAAAAGACTAAAATTGGGATTGCAATAGGTGGGAGACTATTGATGGCAAACCACTTTAACTAATCATAATGATTGGCCAATCAAAAATAATAATGAATAATAGTTAGATCATATTTATCACACACTTTTCTAACAAATGTTAGGCTTTGCTGTGCCTTTCACATGTCTTAACAAACTATGCAAAAATGTTGGGCCAAAACCATTTTTTTGGGTCAAATTGTTGTGTTTTGACTTTTTTTCCATCCAATTTTAACTTTCATAAAGACTTGACTTGAGGAAGGTCATTCAACACCTTCCTAAACTGAAAAAGCTTCACATGCAACATCCTAATCCATTATGATTATTGTGATTATACATATTTTGACCATTGTTTTAGTTATTATGATCACACATTTTGGCAAATTTTGGGATTACAATGAATTCACAATCACTAATTGAACTAATGGTATTTCAATGGACTAAATTTACAAAAAATTATAGTTTTATTTTGGGACTAAACCAAATGGTTGATTTTCTTTCTTTCCATTTTTTTCTTGGTGATTTAAACGTGCACCCAATACCATCACACTTTATCCTACAAGTTTTGCCCAAAATTGAACTATCACAACCTATAAATGTGGACAATAAGAAACTTCACCATGATTCAATTGTAAGGATGTCCATTTATAATTCATCATATAGAGGATCATGTTAATGTGATAGTATCCACATTGGACAAAACCTCAATTATGTCACATATTTTGATGCCTTCTAATGTTTTCATATCTCTTTACTTTGTTATTGCACATTCTTACTCAATGGTTGGCCGAACCTCATAACTGACATTCTTCTTGAATGAGAGCTGCTTAGTTATATCATGTATCTTTTTGCCTTTTAATATTTTCACACTTCCCTAATTCCTTCTTGCACAAAGTTTGCAAGTTCTTGGTCATTAGTTGCTTAAACGTCATAACTCACACTCTTTTTTAACACGAGATCCCTAGAGATGTTGTGCATCTTGTTGTCTTTTAATATTGTTGTAGCTCCTGAATTCTTTCTTGCACAAAGTTTGCACGTTCTTGGTTGATAGTTGATTGGGCCTCATACTCATGCTCTTCTTTAATGGAGCTCCCTAGTTATACCATGTATCTTATTGCCTTTTAATATTTTCATACTTTTGTAATTCCTTCTTGCACAAAATTTGCATGTTCTTGGTTGATAATTGATTGAGCCTCATAACTCACATTCTTTTTGAATGTGAGCTCCCTAGTTATATCATGTATCTTGTAGCCTTTTAATATTTTCATACTTTCGTAATGCCTTCTTGCATGAAGTTTGCATGTTCTATATTGGCAATTAAAAAGTGCAGCACACAAAAACTTTCCATAACATAATTTTTTGTCCCTACATAAGGCAGGTGTTGCCGTTATGAGGAGTTTTGACATATTGGCTATGCACCAGAAACTTGTTCTTTTACTGAAAGTCACATCGAGTAGATTTCAGGACCCCGTGTCCTAACCAAAACTCAATTGTTTCTATCACTGATCTGCCGCCTCTCATTCAATTGTTTCCTTTCTTCAGCTTCTTCCAGCAATGGCTGGTGCTCTGTGCAATGCATCGGTTATCAGCCTGCTGCATTGTGATCTTACTGGCATTAGGAGGCTTTATTGTTTCCAGAGGTACCACTTTGCCATGTTCCCCTCCCAAAGATGTCTCTTCTACCAGCCTCATAAGTCTTGCAGGGTTTAGACATGGTTCTTTTTTGAAGTACTGGCACATTAAGATGGTAAGCTTGTTTTGCAACTAA
>Ga0116231_10006927_pt1 | contig 21192 bp, 23 predicted proteins | sample S1TSphgellanicum_2_FD_89695 | JGI IMG/M metagenome (GOLD analysis project Ga0116231, IMG submission 89695) | Host-associated microbial communities from peat moss isolated from Minnesota, USA - S1T2_Fd - Sphagnum magellanicum MG | ecosystem: Host-associated > Plants > Peat moss > Unclassified...
GCTAGGACGAGCCACGGGCAACATGGACACACAAGACTCACCACGGCCCGGACTTGGGGGAAGCCACCACCTTCCCCCTTATAATATACTCTGCAACTCTCCATGAAGGCTACATCCAAATGGCTAATTTTCCCGGGACTCCCGAGTGGGAGTCCCGAAATCGCGCCAAATGGGACTCCCGCGACTTTGGAGCCCAATAACTTTGCGAGCAGACCTTGGATCGCAATGTGGTATGAAGCAAAGTTGTAGCTCTCATCGAGAGCTTTCCAACAATATGTGGCATGCCCGCTACAGCTAAGTAAATCGGGTCGATTCCCGACTTTTTGTGGTCGGGAGTCAAACTAGTAGTTCGACTCCCGGCCTTTCTTTTGGCCATAACTTGTGTTTCAGATGTCCAAATGAGAAATTCGAGCCCATTTTAGACATCTACGCTCCAAAAGCTTTCCAATGATATAATAAACATCACAAGACATTGAAATTTGACCCCTGCAATTGCTCTCTGAAATTTTGGGAGTCCACCAGGACTCCATCTCCCAAAGTGGGAGTTGCCTTGGGAGTGTGAGTGTTCATTCCCTCACACTCCCTAGCACTTTCTTGCACTCCCGGGAGTATGTGATGTGACTCCCGGGCTTCCTTTTGCCTTGACTCTCGGGCTTCCTCTTGACTTAACTCCCAGGCTTCCTCTTGGCCCGCACCCTTGCAATTCCCTTTTGCCTTGGTCGCGAGCCCAAAGCTAGGGTTGCGACACAAACTCTCTTGAGAATTAGGTTTTATCACATTATAATTATTTTTTTTGTATTTTTTGGCATCATCACCACTTATAGTTTCTAGAAGTTTTATTCATTTTTTAACTTTTTAATGTTGTGTTGGATTTTTGTTTTAAATTTTTAATTCAAGGACTATTTGGTGTGATAGATTAAATGAGTGTGTGCAAGAAGGAAATTGTTGAAGAATAAAGACTCTAACAACACGATGTGTGATTTTTAAGGTGGGTAATTTTTGTTGACTAAAAATTTGCAATCTTACAAGAATTGATTTCCATCCTCTTTACATTTTTTTCATGATCATAGTTTTTTTTTTCTATGATTGATTTATTAGATATTGATGGAGACATCTTGCTAGTGATTAATCATCAACAAAACATTTTAGAAAGATTCATAGTCTTTCCCAAACTTGAATGCTAATGATAAGAGTCAAGGATAGCTTGAAGCTCAAACCTTGAATGGAGATTTACAATTCCTAACACCATGAAACCTTTATTGAATTTTTCTCTCAAGCTTTCACTAGTGTGGACATTTCTAGCTTATAATTGGGTAATCAACACTTGAACAAAATGAAATTTTAATTGTGGGGATCCTTTATCTAAATTTCATTTTCCAATATTGTTTCATCTTTCTTCTTTTCTACATTTTAGGGGGCATGATCCATTTGAAGCAAAATGTGGAGTGCAAAAAATTAATCATCACCTAAACTATCAATTATCCCAAATTAAATCAGCTTAGTCATTGGGATCCAAAGAGATGAAAAAAAAAATCAACCTTGAGCATTGGAAACTTTGGATCATTTTGACAAGGATGCATGCAAGCAAACCTTTGTTTCTCCAAAGAGATGAAATAGGTCAAAGCAAAATTTATATGAAAACTTTGGATTGATATGTAAAGATACATGTATGCAAATTTTGATTCCTCGATGAATCTTGTTTCATTACATCCTTGTTAATTGATCCTTGACGCATCCTTAAATCCTTATATATTGTTTAGTACCAAAAACAATTTCTCATAGACAAATCAAAATGGTTAATAATAACCTTATTTTTGTTCGGTAATGGGAATGGTATGTCATAAAAGTTACTAGAGATTTCCCTATTATTATTTGAAAATGGAGTAAAAACCATTACTAAAAATTTCCTATTTTTATTTGGTAATGGGAGTGGTTCAACAATAAAATCCCCATTAAAAAACAAATCATTGCATCTTTAGTCTTTAACCTAAATCATAACACTCCATTTCATATTCATAATGCAACAACGGCTCCATGTATTAATGATGAAATGTACATATTCAAAACAAAAAAATCCCAAATCTAAGGAACAACAAATTCCATTCATTTGATAAAGTCCCATTCACCTTGTTTCCTTTCAATTGAATCAAAACATGAACTCACTATTACATCACAAACTTTGCATCCAACAATTTTGTACGATGGGTTTTCTTTCATTCTACTTATATGTGTTTCATACATGTTTTAAAAGCATGATATCCATGTGCAAAGATTATGAACCTATGAAAAATGAGGTTCACACAATTACTAAAATGTTAAATGAAAAGAAATGAGATGTACTAGGTGTGACGAAAAAACTTAAAAATTTCCTACAACTATTAATTCCTAATGCAATTGTCTTTACAACAAAAATATAACAAGTAGAAGTAAACATGGAATATGATAGGATTAACCTTACTAGACAAGTTATACTTATAAAGGTTCTCCTTGAATTGTTATACTACCATTGGTTTCAACAATATTTTGTTTTGCCAAGATTTAAAGCATAGAAAAAAACCAAGATCCCAAAAATTTCAACCTTTTCTGTCACACAACACTTTGAAAATTCACCCCCAAAGTATGCACAACAACAGTATATGTAAACCGTGTCCCCAAAATTCTACCCTTGCCATTAGCCTAGGCCAAAAATGGTGATGAACAATTTTGGTGAAAGAAATTGCATATAACTAATGGGAAGTTATACATGTGTTCAAAGTGCCCTAGTTTCTTATTGCTCCATGCTAATGGATGCACATGTGTAGATTTGGGTGCACCCATCCAATTATTGGGTTGTCTTGAAGTCTACCCATGTACTTGTTGGGTTTATTCTCAAAATATGAATGTTGGGTAACTAATTTAATCATACGTCTCTATCATTTTACTTTTTGGGTTGTCATTTGCCTTTTTGTATCACGAGGTTTCATGTCACTATGAAATATTTTAAAAAAATCATATGACTAATTTTTTAAATGAAGTTTGTTTGATATACATACAAATAATTAACTTCAATTCCTTTAAATCTTACTAAAATACGATTCTTAAAATATTGATATGAAAGATTATGCAAGAAATGATTAAAATAAAACATGTCAATTTAAAATTAGATTAAATTGGATTTTTTTTTGTATTGTTCTTACCTTTTATGTTATACAAAATTATTATTGACCTAAGATAGTAGACATGCATATATGATTTTAACTTTACCAAGCATGTATGGGACAAACACAACTATTTTCCTTTTGGGTTGGGGTGGGGTTTGGGGGGGGGGGAGGTCATTTTCCCTTGTTCCCAAAGTGGTCCCATCACACTCCCAATTTGTTCCCCATGTTTTCATTATGTTCCTCAACACGTTCCCAATAACACTTTTTGTATCCCATATGTTTGGGCAAATGTTATCTTCCTCTTACCTATAGAGATGGGCCAAAGTTGAATAACATCACCTTTCTTCTACTTTGGGAACCATTGCATGTGTATAGTCTTAATGAAATAAAGTTTTTGTTTCATATCACTCCTACTTTAGAATGGAATGGAAATTTCTTTTTAAGTGACTTTTGACTTTTAGAAAGGTTTTTTCCCTTATGGGCCAACCAATAAATTTATTATAAAATAAAATTATACCTTAAGCACCACCTCCCCCAACTAATCAACATGAATCACACTAATCCATGAACTTAGTGTGGGAAGATTTTTTGTAATTTCTTTACTTCGATTTCTTTTACAAATGACCTAGAAACATGTTCACTTCTTCATTACCTTGACCTAATGCACTTCTTGATTTCTCAATTGATGTATAACAAGGAGAAAGGCAAATCTCTTGTGGGATTTGAACACATGCCCTTAGCTTGTTGTAGGTTGGAACTAGGAGGTCCAAAGTTGATAACTTATCATCATTTAAACATGTTTCACAAATTTCTAAATGACATGATGAACATTAATAATCTTGAAAAGGATTAAAAACCACACAAACATCAAAGCTTAATAAAACGCCTAGTGTTATCAGTCGGTTTTAGTCATGACAAATGGGCAAACCAAAAATTGAAAAAACCATGGATGCAATAAAAAAACGTAAATTTCTTTTAAGAAGGCTAGCAAATTATGGAACATGTATCTCTTACATCTATTTCAAACCACCTAAATGGGAAAATCAAATCCAAGAAAATGGGCACACCAAGTGTGCTAACATAAAATTAGGATGGAAAAATAGTAGCATGGGTCTTCGCCATACAAAAAGATATATCATCCATTACCTTACAACAACTAAAAATGAAGCTAACAAAATTCATAAAAACTAAACCTACACCATTTTGAAATAGGGTACATACTTGGAAATAAATGGTGGTACAAGTTTAAATGTTAGCATCCAAAATTGAACATTCTTATGGCCAAAAGAATAAATGTTTGTAAAGCATATGGGTTAACTATGGCATATTGTAATTCATTATACAAAAATTTCACATAACACAAGTACAACCCAAATTAGATATGGAACTTAAATGAAATTGGTGTTCAAGTTGACCAACAACCTAATGCAAGGGTTTTGGCCAAACATGAATCACATGAAATAGTTTATAATGCATCATTTCTAAGTCCAGGGAATGGTTCATGGTAAAATTTTGCATACCTAGCTTCTACATTTCTAGAAGTGAACACATGATGAGGACTACACCAAATTGTGCACACCAAAAACTTATATAACAATGTAAAAGAAAACATAGATGACATGCTTTTTATTTAAAATATTTCCTTTTTTTTCAAGAGGCATATATTAGATAACATTTCTTAAGTCAATTGTCACCTTTTGATTCTTGATGGGCATGGTTCACATGTGATTTTAAAAGTAATAGAACAAGCAAAAGACGTTGGACTAGACATGGTTTTGTTTACCTTTGCACACATCAAATGCATTTGAACCTCTAGATGTTTCTTACTTCAAACCAATTATAAAAAATTGAAACCATGGTTATATACAATTACATTGAACTAAAAAACATGATATTGGCTAACTACGTAGACATAACATTGGAACATGTTTTATTGAAAATAAAAAATAAAGTCAATGTTTATAGTTATAGGGATTTGACAACTAAACATTAAAGCCATGGATGATAAGACTAAACCAATTGTGAAGTTTCATAAATATTAGGATAATGAAAAATGAACATGTTCAATTACTTTTTAGATCATGATGATGAGGACACTTAGAAATTCAAAAAAACCATTGCATGTAACAACTATGCATTAAGCAACATTAACATTGCACTAACACCACAAAAACCAATTCCTTCTTTCAATTACCTAATGATATTATGTAAAAATGCCCAATAGCCTTGCTATCATAAATATTTGTTCATCATAAGAAAACACATAGTTAGTAGTTTCAACAAAACACATAGCCAATTGGAAGTTTGACAAATGATGCCTTGTCGTTTGTCAACTTGTTGTTGTGACCTTAGCCTTTGGCTCACAACCAAAGTTAAGTCATGAAAAAGGAACGGGTGGGGAAAATGTCCTACATTTCAAGCAATTCCTACACACTTTCACAAGTGTGGAAAAATGAATCCCAACATTACCAAGTGGATTTTCATTTTATGAATTGGACTCCCATAATGTTTTGAATATGTAAAACAAGGTTTGTCAGGCTGTTTTGAAATTATTGGAAAGGTAGTGAAGAATAAATATTTAAAGCAAAGGAATTTCTTGTCTAAAGATTTGTAACACAAATTATGGCAAAAAAATGATTGGAAGTCAATTTGATTATTCGAATCATGACCATTAAAACATCCAATAGAGGGATCAAATGACCTTCGATTAAAACATGCAATACAATATTTGAAAGGTCTTTTCAAGGACTAAAGCTTTATTTCTAAAACCTTTTAATTCAAAGTCCATGCCTACTATTCACTTTCCAAACTTCATTTACATCCACATTGTAAAAACAATTATGGACATTATATTTCAAAATTTTAATGATTCGTAACAAAGGATTTATGAAACTCTTTGTGTGATATCGTTTCTAGATAAGAGGGATGGTTGGTTTTGACAATTTCAAATGCATTCCATGTGATCGTATTATTCACAACAATCAATTAACCTTTATTTATTTTACAAAGTGCCAAAACATAGAAGGATTAGTTATAAACAAATGTAGCAAAATGTGTTCAATGATGAAGGTATATGGGAAAGGTAATAATAGAACATCACCACACATGAATTCAATTAAATGGTTAAAGTTTGACACTTGATGTTATAGGATATTAAGAGACAAGAATTGGGGACTTGGAGGTTTTCATTAAAATCATTTTAAGGGTTGTGTTAAAAATCAACCTACCAAGTTTTACATTAGTTGTTACGACCATAGCAAGGGTTTACAAAGGTGTAGGCCGAAAGTGAAGCTTGGGAGTCACATTTCATGTTCTTTAGAATGTAGGAGAGTGTGAGGGAAAGAACTCACACATTCCCAAGTGGGCTCCCATTTTGGGAATTGGAATCCCGATGGACTCTCGAATTTTCAAAGAGCAACTTCAGAAGTCAAAATTCATTGAATTATAAAGTTCGTTATACCATTGGAAAGCTCTTGAGACGTAAATATCTAAAATGGGCTCGTATGACCCATTTGGATATTTAAAACACAAATTATGGCCAAAAGAAGGGTTAGGAATCAAACCACCAATTTGACTCTTGACCACTAAAAGTCGGAAATCGCTCTGATTTTCTTGCGTGTAAGTGATGTGCCACATATTATTGAAAAGCTCTTGATGAGAGATACAAATTTGTTTTAAACCTCATATCAATCAGAGGTAGTTACGAAAAAAGTTATGGGCCTTCAAAATCGTAAGAATATCAATTTCAAAAATTTCAACATTCCCAACTTGGGAGTCTTGTGACAAAATGACATTTGGGTGCATGCCCCGTGGCTAGGCACAAAAAATACTATAAGGGGGAACGTGGTGGCTTCCCCAAGTCTGGGCCATCGTGAAACTTGTGTGTTCGTGTATGCCCATGGCTCATGTGTGTATGCCTATGGTTCATTTGTGCACTAAAAGTGCTACAACTATGCACTAACCAACTTGTTTGGTTTGTGTAGGCCAATGTGAATAGTTGACCCATTTGTCAATTTTCCTAGTCCTTATTTCAAAGTTCCAGCACACCCCTCTTACCTTCAAAGTGTTGCGAATTAAGGAACGCATTTCAATTTTTTTTTCTTTCGTTATTTTCACCTTTGGAGTCGCATTTGAGTCTTAGGAGGAGTTTGGGGGTGTGTCACTAGTTCACACACCTCATGGAAAAGAATAGATATCAACCTCATTATGAGCAAAAAACATTTTCACAATGTGAAGTCATGGCATTAACAATCCCAAAAAATGTTTTCATGTTTCCATCCTAATTATATAAACACCATTGTTGTGTTGTTTTGAAAATAACACAATTTGACCTTATACCTTCACTTACTTAAACTTCACTTTCAAACATTTATTGCCAGACGATGCCTTTGATAGTTGTTTTAAACATTTTTTTCCAAGTAGCCAAATGTGGTTTTGGTTTCCTTTCTAAATGCAAAGGTCAAGTGAGCCTTTGACATTTTTTTGCACATGTTCCACATGTGAGGGTCTTTTTGCTATGCCTATAATGGTTCCTTCACACACCACATGCAAGCTCCAAAAAACCAAAACCATGCACAAACTCCAATTGTAACTTAATTTAAACCACTAGATTTTAACTACTTTCCTTACGAAATTTGTTTTTTTTTTTGGTCTCTTTTAACATATGTGATAAATTAAGTCTTTAACACAAGAATAAAATGGAGTTGAATTTTCTTTTTATGGCAAAAATGCACACACAAGAACTTACACAAGCTGAACACACAAGTTTCAAAAGAAGTTACATGAAACACATAGAAAAATAGTTCACACAACTTCCACACATGAAAATAAAATTTGCGTGACATAAAAACATGAGATATAAGATGAAATTTAAAACCATTTTAAACAAGGGTCCAAGGAACAATGTCTAATGAAATTGAACATTCCTATTAATCAAGAACTTTGGTCCCAATGTTTTTAAAGGAAGGTTCAAAACCAAGACAAATCAAATTGTGACTTAGCAAACATGGCTTCATTTTGGAGGGGAAATTGATTGGTCCAAACCAAAAAAAAAGTTAAAAGGAAATTTCATGGTTTGGAGAACCAAAATGTAAGCTAGGGTTTAAGATTTATTCATTTATATATTTTTTTTCCATTTTTTTCTTTTACCTTTGTTGTTCAAATTATGTGAGAATGGACGACATGTTATGGATTGAAAACATTGTTGAGAACACACTAGCACCCCGATTTTTGACCAATTCTAAAATTAACATGGTTGGTTTTGTAGATCTTCGCAAGGTGGTTGCTAAGAGTGCATTTTCAACTTTTCCAAGTGCATAAAATGGATGTGAATTGGAAGGTGGGGTAGAAAGTGAAGGGTTGAAGCACCAATTTTTACAAGTGGAAGGAGATGTGGATCTATACAATATCCTTAATTAAACCGGTTCCCATTCGAAAAAAAAAAAAAAAACCAAAGAAGAAGGTAGTTGTGATGAAATATGAAGATGAAAGAGGCAAAAAAGTTGGAAAAAATTGGGTGGATGATGAAAAATTACACCTCATTATTTTAAGAGGAAAAATGGAGTTTGAACTTACCAAAAATGAAAAAAAAAAGTAAAATTTGTCTTCATTCTTTAATTTTTTTTGTCAATTTTGAAATCCTAGATATGCATGTCAACATAGTTTGAAATTTGCAGCAAATAAGAATTTTTTTTTTGCAAAAGATCATATTTAGAGTGGGCCAATTGGGTTTTTTCAAAGGCTTTAAGCTTTGCTTTTTGCCTTTGGCCCTTTTCCCCCCATTCACCTTTGTTCAAATTGACCACTATGGGGATTGAACTTTCATCTCCTTAGGGGAAGGGATATGAGTTAACCACTAGACCATCATTGTTTCAAATAATTTGACATGGTTTCCATTTCGTTTATCCATGTATTTCATTTATGGTTTTTAAATTTTAGGGCGTTTTCAACTTATATTTCATGGGTTTTTACTTAATTGGTTTATTTTTTAAAGTTGGATACATGGTTGAAATTTCATGCTTGAATGTTGGCTTCCATCCTTGGATTCTTGAGGACCACAATTGCTTGGAAATAAAAGTTTAACGCAGTTTACAAACAATACAAAGATGGCAAAGTTGCAAACAAAATTTCAAATAATGATCGTCATGAATGTCCTTTCTATGATGCATTGGACAGTTGGTGGCATCAAAATGGAAATGTGAATGCTTATGCTAATGAAATTTAAGAAGTTTAGGTTGAAAAAACCTTTCACCTTGGATAAGGTTAGAAAACATAACAAAAAACAAAAGTTTAATGTGTATGAACATTTTTCAACCATGGTTAAAAATGGTATAACAATGTTACAACAATTTGTTGAAACCAATGTTTTGTTTAAGAACATGGATGCCCAATTAGATGTTTCATAGATAAGTATAGGTTACATAAGATGTGAACCTATGAATCATTCATCACATTTTGACCCACATTTAAAAGTATTTAAGAAGGTAAGGTTGCCTTTTAAAAAAAATTTGAATTCAATAAATTTTTTTGCTAATGTTTCATGAATTGTCGTTGCTTCTATCAACATCCTCTTAATTTTTCCCTTTTTTGCTTTCTTATTGGGATTGTTTTCCATGGTTGTCAACACATGATCTTCATTTCCATCTTGATGTTCCATGTCATTTATGTCATTTCCATCCACCATCCTTGGAATTTATAACGTTTTCATTTGTTTGATTACTCATTTATCTACCTTAAAAATATCAAGTTCCCAAATGTTGTATTTGCTTCAATTTGTGCATCCTTTTGAACCTCCAAAGGCTATTCCATTTCAAAGCCATTCAAATTAACAATGCACATGTTGTGCAAACATATGCAAGTCATGATCAAGTCTAGCATGTGGTGTAATGGCATGTCTACAAGCTTTTTAGTAGAATTTTGAATCTATCTTTCAACATTCCAAAAGTTATTTCCATGAACATCATTGTACTAAATTGTATAAAATTCCACTGTGCTTTGTATCTTAGTAGTCCATCCTTCTCACCTTCGAAGGGAGAATAAAACCATGGTCGCATTGGATAAGTGACATTTTTTATCAACTTATGAAGTAATAATTTATCCATTGTCACATGATTTCCTACAATTTTTTTGTGAAAAAGAGCCCAATTATGGATACTTCCTACCCACCTTTAATTATAATCCCAAAACAATACATTGCATCCATAATTCCTTGAATCAATGTGGAGTAAAACCCTTTTCAACAATAATATGATTTTGGGTCTACCTTAAGTGCAACAATTGAAATTTGACTACCATTTATAATATCTAAAATGTATGGAATTCTATATAAGCTTTCAAAACCACTAGTGATTTCTTTGATCTTGTTTTTAGTTAATTTAAAGATCATTAATTTCAAATGTTTTTAATTGTTGAACAAAATTCTCTCATTATAATTGATGTTGTATTTCTGCAATGCCATAGACCTCTCTACACATTTGTAAAGAATTTCCATTACCTAATAGTGCAAGAGCCATCGCAATTCTAGTTTCAACATGGATGTTTTATCTCATGTGTGTATTTTTTCGTTCAGAACTTGAACCCACAACCCTAATCAATGAACAAAATGTGTCATAATTTAACCTTGTTCCTTGTTAAAACATTTTTCCAAAAAAAACTCCCCAAAAGTTGATTCATGTATCCCATTATCTTCTAATGCCTTCACATGCTGCGAACTCTTAATGCCATGTCAACAAACTCCATACAAAACAAGAACATTGCACTCATCATATTCCAATGTTGTTCAATATTTATTCATTGCAACTTTGCAACCACATATTTAATCACTCACTCAATACATGACCCTATAAAAATAAGAGGCCACCAATATCTTGTGCCTACATTCATCCATTGTGTGTAGTAAAATTTTTATTTATAGATAAATTTTAAAATTTTAATTTATATAAATGAATAAATTTATTTTATATATATATATAATAAAAAAGAAAAAAAAGAAAAAAAAAGAAAAAAAAACCATGAAAAGAAAGAAGAGAGAAAAAACCAAAAGTTAACCTAAGCCTCTCACATGTTAATCACACACATTTTTGATATCTGACCCTTGAATCATACCCAAGCCTTGAGACACATTCATTGTACCCAAGGTTTTTAAAAATGTGAAAAAGGGTCCAATTCAAGGTACAATTTGCTTCAAATTGGTCCTTAGGCCTTTGGTCCTTGGACCCTTGTCTAAAGTGGCCCTTAGTTCATGGTGGGTTTAGGGTTTTGGTCATATGTCCTCCTTTCTTAATGGATAGCTTTATTATGTAAAAAGGTTCAAGGTCCCAAAAAAAACCAATCAAAGAAGTCGGTAGGTTATACCCAAAATTTCATAAATTATTTATTTATTGATGAAGAGGATTTTGGAAAAAAATAAAATAAAATTGTGAATTTTTTTTCTAGGATAATAATAAAACCCAAGAGAAATTAGTATTTGTATATTTTATGAAACACGCGAAATAAATATTTTTGGGTATGCTATGAAATAATAAAATATCAAAAGAATATTTTATTAAAACTAAAATTATTTAAGAATTTTCAATGTAATTTTAAGCACCCTATTTGCATTTAAATAAATGAAAAAAATTACAAATTTTCCAATAAGTTGGACCTTATTTTATTTTTCACATCATTTGAAAAAAATAAAATATAAAAAATGGGAAGGAACTTTCCCTAGAGTAGAAAGCTGCTGATTTTGAGCTGATTTTTGTTTTTGGGTGCAAATGTCGATTGCAGAGCTCTCTTCAAAGCGAATAGATCCGAGAAGCAGCTCGTAGACGTCTTGTTGTTGCAACAGTCAATTCCACTTTGCACTTGCAAAAAAAAAGCCTCGAAGGTGGAGGAAACTTGTTGCAAGCAGAGCAGGGTGTTTTTTTTTTATGTGAGTTTTGTTTACACTGCAATTATGGGGAAAATTTTGGTTTGGAAGTTGCTGCAAATCAGGCACTAAGCTCAACAACCATAATTCATGGGAAAGGTAGTGTTGTTCTTCTTCTACCTCATCAATGTGTGATTCTCAAAGACTGATTGTTGCAAATTTATCTTTGGATATGTTCACAATGATCGGTTTTGCAATGTTGGAGGTGCCATACTGCCAGTTACAGTGGAAGAAGCCAACGATCTTTGAGCTTTCTTGACTGAATTATAATAATCTTTGAGTTTTCTCCACCTCATTGTGGAAGAAGATTATGCCGATTTGCAATTGGATTTGTCATACTGCCGTCTGTGTAAGAAGAAGCCAGAGATCTTTCAGCTTGCTTGATTCAATAGTCTCTGAGCTTTCTCCACCTCATTGCAGAAGAAGAAGATTCATGCCCTTTTGCAATTGGATGTGTCATACTGCCGTCATCAGTTGAAAATGCCAGAGATCTTTGGGCTTTCTTGAGGTAAAAGTCGTTGAGCTTTCTTGATTCAATAATCTTTGAGCTTTCTCCACCTCCTTCATTGAAGAAGAAGAAGATTCATGCCTCCAGAGAAGCTTTAAACTCCGTCAATTCTTGTGCAATGGAACACTGCAAAGACGATCTGTATCATTTTGTTGTATCTTGGACCGATTTTTTTCCTTGTCGTCATCCACTGTATCAATCCTGTGAGCTTCCTTGAATCCGAATCTCAGCTCTGTCTTTGCATCCTGGAAATTCGAAGCTCGATCAATCTTTGCTTTCCGGAAATTCGAATCTCAAACGTTCTTTGCATCCTAGAATTCGGAAGCTCGATGAGCCTGTGATTTCTGGAATTCTAGAATTCGAAGCTTGATCAGTCTTTGCGTTCTGGAACTTGAATCGGACGCTCATCAATCTGTCTTTGCGTTCTGGAATTCGAAGCAGTTTGATCATCAGTCTTTGCATCGAATCTCGATATGGCAATATCGCCATCTGTTGCAAGAAACTTTCCTGCAACAAAAGCATTTTCTTGATAAGGCGTCGATTGATGCGAGCCACAGGAACCACGTCGTCCTTTTGAGTTTTTGGAGCACCCGCGTAAAGCTCCACTTCCTTCAACCAGCGTCGCGCGATGTGTTTGTTTGTTATTCCTCGGATTTGGTTAGAATTTGAGAGCTCCTTTTGCTGCGTCTGTTCTTGAGCTTTTTTCACAAGCGGATGTTGAATAATGTTCTTTTGCTTGGCGATCGGGTTTGTGGACTCTGTTTATTCTGCTTATCAGACTGTTTTTCTGTTTGTCGAGAGAGATATCTGACGAGAGAGAGGTATAGAACACGAGTTTGCTTTCTCTTATTGCTGCAATGTCGCTCATTACTCTGTAATTCGACAAAGGAAGAAAATGTTGTGCAAGAGTGTTATGTGATTCCTTCCTTTTTGCTAAAGTTTGTTTAGAAATCGGAACCTGAGAGAGAGAGAGATGGCGGGAGAATGCTTGCAAACACAATGGACATCCAGTCTTTTATCATCAGGAACAGATCTTCGCGGACCACGGAGTCTGAGACTTGCAACAACAAAACTTTTGGTGGATTCCACGAGTTGCTGCAGAAGACAAATCGGAAGGCTGAAGTATTCGAGTGGAAGGAATGCGAGACCGTGCAAACTTGCCAGCAAATTGGTGGTGGCACTGGCGGGAGCGGCCGAGGAAGAAGAAGATACGGTGACGGACGAGGAGAAGAAGCAGCAGAAGAACAAGAACAAGAAGGTGGTTGTAGTCGGTGCTGGATGGGCTGGACTTGGAGCTGCTCACCATCTCACCAAGCAGGTAGGGCTTCTTTGCTCCTCACAATGCAGACGAAGTTCTTCTTCTTCTACGGATCTTATCTTTGGCTCCTGCAATCATATCGCTGAAGATCTTTTCAGACTCAAAAGACCCATTGCAGCAGGCTCAAATCCTCTGCGGGGAATGGTATTTTGTGACCTGTGAGACATGGGGGTGCTGGAGGGAGGTTGCAGGGATATGAGGTAACGCTCTTGGAAGCAGGAGCACAACCTGGGGGCCTCGTAGCAGGCTGGAAGACTGCATCAGGGCGTTCTGTAGAGGTTGGAATTCATGGTAAGTACTGCAATGCCATTTATTTCATGTGCTACAAGCAAGACTGGAAGATTGCTTGTGGTTCAATTGCCTTGCAGAAAAACCTCCAGAACTTTTCATTCTTTGGTTGCTCTGCAAAGGCTGCATTTGTGCTGTTCAGCTCTCTTGCACAAGGCTGGAGTTGTCATGTGAAATGAAATTTGTCGCTGCATGTGGGGTGCAGGATTTTGGTACCCATATCAGAACATTTTCTCTCTTGTTGATGAGCTTGGTCTGCAACCATTCACGACATGGACACGATCTGCCCAATACTCACCTAACGGTCTGGAGGTAAAATGGCAGCACTTAGAACTTCCTGAGGACTTTTTGTCTGTGTTGTCCTGACCTGCTCCACAACATATTGTTGGCTCCAACACAGCCATTGCACAATCATTCTCAAAACATCTACATAAATAAAGTCTTGGGATTGTTTATTGTGGTCAACTTTTCCAGCAGTTCATGAACCAGGGTTGTGATATAGTGATATGCATGCAACTTGAGGAATAATTATGTCCAGTTGCACAAGGAATCTGGCTCATGGTTATTTTAAGAGAGTTTTGGTACATTTTCTGCTGACGTCAAATCTCAATTTTGGATTAAGACAGGTGGAGTCGCCCATATTCCAGGCCTTGCCACAGTTGCCAAGTCCTCTTGGTACTTTTGTCTATACACAGGTTATGCCTTTGGCCTTGCTTTGTTCAGGATTTCATGAACCTCTCTATTAGCATGAGGCACACGTCCTTCTGAGTTTGTGAAAAAAGTTTTAGTGCTGTGTGTTGACAGAGCTTGTGCTGTGGCTGCAGTTCAAGCTGCTACCACTAGTGGATCGGTTGACAGCCCTCCCTCTCATGTATGCAGGTGATACCTTGCTGTGTGTATATTCATGGCTTCCATGTTCTATCATGCAACCTATGGTCACCTTTCTTAGCTATGCTGAAATTCACTGTCTCCTGTGTAGCAAGCATCCAACCATTCCATACCCCGATATAAAACCTTATCATGCTCTAACTCTTCAGCACTTCCTCTCTTAAGAAACTATATTTTGTTGGAAGGGAATCTGGGCTTGCTTGAGTCATTTCCAAACTGGATGTTCAGTGATGACAAGGAGAAGTTGAGATGACATAGAGTGACAACAGTCCTTCTGACTGAAAATTTTCCATATGTGTGGCAGTGATTGATTTTGACTACAGTGACACAGCATGGCGAGACTACGATGCAAGTAAGCTTCAAGATACATTCCTGTTAAACAAACAAAGTACTCATGCAAAATGTAACACATGGTTTTGGATTGGCACCTTGGAAACAGATGGAAAAAGTTACTTCATTCTCACATGCTGTACTTGTAATTGGTCATAGGGACGGCAAGGGAGCTGTTTCGTGAGTTTGGATGCTCTGATCGAGTGTATCAGGATGCCTTCAACCCAATGTTGCTGGTGGGCCTGTTTGCACCAGGCGAGCTTTGCAGTGCTGCTGCCTGTCTTGGCATGTTGTACTACTTCATTCTGGCTCATCAGGTTCTCTGCCCTGAAGACTGATTGAAGACTGTCTCTTGTGTTTGTTTTGTTCTTCTCCATCTCTTCATCTAATTTCAGCCCAATATCTGTAAGTCACACCTTGAGGGAATTGATGTCAGACTCTGGATGAGTTCCTGTGGTGATAGTGACAAAACAAGGGTTTCTTCAGGCTTTTGATTCTGATCCCAAGTGAGTGATTGTCTTCCACTTTTAAATGACTTTTTATTCTATGTGGTTTGCAGCCAGACTTTGATGTGGTGTGGTGTAGAGGAACAGTTGGGGAGATGATTTTCAAACCATGGGTGACATCCATGCGTGGTGGAGGCTGTCAGTTCTTGTCTGGGAAAAGAGTCACTGATCTTGTTCTGAATGAAGCGACAGGGGCTATGACTGGTGTCCGTTGTGGAGAGGAAGAGTTTCAAACAGATGCTGTAGTGTTCTCAGTGGGTATCACTGCAATGCAGCGCATTGTTGCCAATAGGTGGGTTATCAAGTCTGATTGACTATGCTTCTTATTGGCGAGTTGTCTGAATGGGCTGGCCTTTATTCTACAGAACATTGACTTAATCTCTAACCTAGGATCCAGAAGACTGTAGATGCTAAACACTGTGGAGGAAACAGATGAACAAAGCTAGTCAAGATATGTTTGAAGCACTTACCTTCTTTCCTGATCATCCAAAATTATTGCCATTTGTGGTGTTTGGTACAGCACACTTAGACATATTGACCATTGCAGAACTTTTATTGAACAAGGGAGTAAATTGTAATACATTCTCTGACAATTTTGTCTATTTCATCAAGTCATTATGTATGCAAACTCATCGAGTTGAATGTGCCCTTGATTATGTGCAGTAAGGTTTTGAAAACAAGAGAAGAGTTTGTCAACACAGCTAACTTGGGTGCTGTGGACATTTTGGCTGTACGGCTTTGGCTTGACCGGAAGGTACCTTCCCTTCATTGACATTTGACAAGAAGCCCATGTGATGAGAAAGTGATCTGCTATGGCTGCTAGGAGCTGTATGCATTCATCAAGAGGTGAAAACCAAACCCCTTACAAAATAGATCACCATGGCCTGCATAAAAGCTGGACTTCAGAGATAGATGATGCAGGTAACTCTTTTGATGTTAAACAACCAGACACTTCTACACACTGATTCATGAGGTGCAAAAACAGGTTCACATTCCCATGCCCAGCAATGCCTGCTTTGGGTTTGATTCTACTACAGGATGGACATTCTTTGATCTCAACTCATTACATGATGAATACAGAGATGAGCCGGGCACTGTCGTTGAAGCTGACTTTGTAAGACTCAATTATCTCGTGCTGAAATTCATTGTAGGTTCCAACACTAATATGCATGATGCTGGGCACAAATCTCTTCCCATGATTGTCAAGCTTTCAGTCCTATGATGGGCTATGTTCTTACATATGGCATCAACAGATTTAAGTCATTGCTGCACCTGGTATTTTAGTCTAAATATTGCAGTTTTGTGTCATGAAGTCTCAGAGATGTGGGCATTTGCCTATCAAAAAGGGATGGGAGTTGTTATGAATATTTACTTTGATGTGGGTGGTTGATGATTGGGTGATATGGATTTGAGGCAGTATCATGCAAACCAATTTCTACCATTAAGTGATGACCAGATTGTGAAAAAGGTGAAGGAGTATCTGGCCACTTGCATTAATGGGTTTAGGGATGCTGAGGTAGTGGACCAAGCTGTTGTTCGCTTTCCAAAAGCTGTGACCCACTTCTTCCCAGGCATGTGCTTTCTGTTCATCATTCTCAGTATGTTAACACCATTTGTACCTGCAGCCCACCTGCCCCTTGAACAGAGGCAGTGTGCTGTCAGGAGATTATTAATCATCTTCAGGCTTTTAGTGAATTCAGAAAGCTTGCAGTAGCATTTTGAAGTGACAGTTGAACAAGAGATGCACGAGGATGTGTAGCAAGCTTTCTTCATGGTCCATTGACAAGCTCATGAGTAGGTTTGATAAGTCAGCATAACCATCAGTGCTGTTGGTGTTTCTTGTTTGCAGGTTCTTACCAGTACATGATGCAGGGCACAACAAGTTTTCCAAATGTGTTTATGGCTGGTGACTGGATAGTCAATCGCCATGGCTCTTGGTCACAGGTCAGTTAACAAGCCTTACTACATTTGCTCATGAGTCTGCTAGCTAGCTTTTGATGAGAGTAGAGTACTATATGTTTGAGGGCACAAAGGGCATGGGTGTGCAATAGTGACTGACCTACATATTCCAAGAAGTCACAAGTAGAAGGCTGGAGAAGAAATCAGTCCCATCGAGTGGAATAATCATCATAGGACACTAAAGCCAGAAGAAAAGTTCTATCCAAAATTCTGAACTAAGCAATAATAAAGAATTGAAGACAATTGTGCCAATTCTAAGTAGTTGATTATTTCTTAGGGTCAGAAGCGGTCAAAGTGTCTTCTGTTGCAGATATGGCAACAGGGGGGCTTGATCAACATGGGAGAGAAAATACAAGAGCACATCATTGACGTTTTATGACCAACAAATTTGAGGGTCTGGTGTGGACAGGAAAAAGCATATGTGACTGGTCTAGAAGCAGCTAATAGAGTGGTGGACCACTTCCAGGAGGGGAAGAGAGCACATATCATCCCAGTAGACCCTGATGAATCCCATGTCCAGGAACTTCGCCACATCAACAAAGCAGCAAAAGGGCTCTTAAAACAGCTACCCTTTGCTGAATTTTTCATGTAGTCTTTGAAACTAGTTCTCAGCTTTAGTTATAGATTGTTGGCAAACCTTGTGACATGGAAAGTCAGGGTCTTTGCTGGTTATCACAAAAGGAAATCTTTGATCAAGATCAAGAGCATCATGTCCATTTGCATTTGTTTTCTTCATGAAGCAGGCCCCAGATGCAACAACACATGGATGCAGTTGTGCCTGGGCTGGATAGTAATATATATCCACATCAAGCTTGGGAGGCATGCTTTTCCATTCAGTTCAAGTCCATCACCACAGGTACATTGACCAAATGACAAAAGGTAAGCACTCCCCATTTTATGAACTTCATCTTTTGTTTACATGGTCTTCAACGTTTTTCAACTTTAGTTTGCTTAAATCTACATCTTGAATGTACATCATCTATACATTGAGTTTGCAAGAACACAAATGTAATAACACATCAATATATTACCCATCCGACAAAGTTGATGAACATGGTTTTACAAAAAAAAAAATGAAACAAAGGGAAGAAAAAACTTCCAACACAAGCTAAAGTTTTCCACCGTTGGAATTCACACAAGAAAACAAAGACAACCAAATTGGGAGCATGAAAAGGTGATGGCCCTTATGAAGGTCAAGACGAATGAGCATGTAGCTTCTTTGGAGAAAGTATAATGTGCAAAAATAATTTGAAACAACTATGGCAAAGTGAAAGAAGAATATTTTTACAAGTGTTGTGTTAACAAGTTTCTTTTATAGCACATGAAGAACAATCTTGCATGTAAAGGGCAAATGTGGGTTGATTTTTGGAAAATTCAAGAAATGTTTTAACATGTTTAATAATAGGCATAACAAAGGATTATTCGTCAATGAGCAATAACATAAGCTATGTCCCATGTGCTTCAATTTGTCAACATAAGCATTTGTGAAATGGTTTTGGAACTCATGGGAAGCAGACCAATGTTCAAACCACCCCACTTTCATTACCTCATGTACATGATTCACAAAACAAACAAGTATCCATAACCTCAATGTAGAAGAGATACTTGTTAGTGTACATTTACCATTCCAACAACAATTAAATTATTTTCAATGAATGCCAATTTGTTCCAAAAATTAGTTGCACACAATGCCATAAGTTTTAAAATTTTGTTGTTACTTAGTGTACATGGTCAATTTGTTTATTCCAAGTCTACATTACATGGTCATGTCTTTGAAAGTATGAAAATCTCAAGAAATTTTCATTGTTATTATTGGAATGAAAAATGAAGAAATAATTATTCAACTAGAAGATGTTGAAATGGGTAAAGCTACATACTATGATATTGAATTTCATAGGGTTAAGAAGATAAGCACGAGTGTGGTATGGAGATCCCCCAAGCATTAATGAAGTTAGATGTTGGATGTGCTTTAATGAACATCTTAAACAAGGTCAATGGCGTCATCAAATGTCTTGGGCCATTCATGCCCCTGTTAACCATGCTAATACATTAGAATTAGTGACTACAAGAGTTCGAAATGGATGATCTCAAAATGCAAGTAGCAATAGTGTCAAGTTGAACTATTCTTCTACACACAAGAACATGGCATAAACAACTCAAAAAGGGAGTCAAGTGTTAGTCAACTCAATAGATGAAATTCACGAATTGAGCTTGGTTATAGAAAAAAAGATGTTTTGAAACATAAAAAATTGTGATGGGAAGATAATTATAATATTTTAAATGCAAAAAGAAGGTAATAAATAATATACAAATGAACATGGTTAAAACAATTATAGTTTAACAAACGTGATGAACATGGTGCTCACAAGAGACAAAGGTGAAGATAATAGCAACATTAAGTTTCCATGATAAGATCATCATGAACAATGCAATGAAAAGGAAATTTTAGTTGATAGGAATTGAAGGCAAATCTTGAAAATTTTCCTTTTCATTGCATTGTTCATGATAAAATATTGAAGGATTGATTAGATTCTACTAAATCGAATTTTGAGATTAGAAATTGAACTTTAATCATGTGAAGTTTTTTTTTTTTTTCCAAAAGAAAAATGATCATTCCTTGCATAATGAATTTCCAAGTTGTTCTAGCCTTCAATTGTATGTAGTGCTTGTTTTTTAAAAACTTCATCAATTTTGTGCACAAGTTTGTTTCTTGATTCACCTAAAACTAAATTTCAATAGTTGCATAAACCTTTGAATGTTAAGTTTGAGATCTTCCGATGGAGGATCTCGAAATGCAAGTAGCAATGGTGTCATAATTTTTTGAGTATTTTTACAAGTTGAAAGGCAACCAAAACAACGGTTGCAAGACATTAAAAAAAGGATGGAGGGCATGATGAACCCAAAAATCTAATGTATGTAAGGTTTCTTTCAAATTTAGTCTTGTTTCTAAAGATTTTACCAAATTTATTCTTCTTTATTTTTCAAGTAGATAGCCAAGACAAATTTAATGTTTATTTTATCTAGTTTTCACCTTACACTAGGAATGGCAAGGAGGATACATGTGATTCAAATTTTGTGAGCAATTTTTGGAAGGTCGTTTTTAATATACATTTTCTATAATTCAATTGTCTTTTTATGTGTTTCATATCATATAGAAGTTCTAAACAAAATCTTGGCCTTTTTCTTTCAATGGGGTCATTTTTAGGTTTGGTTGTTATTTAAAAAAAAATTCAGTTGTTTTATATATTATAATTTTTTTTTTTTTTTTCCCCAAGGGCTTTTCTTTCAACTTTTTTTTTTTTTTTTTTTTCTTCAAGGAATTCTAAGGTTGCTTTTTAGTGTTGTGA
>Ga0116231_10006928_pt1 | contig 21191 bp, 18 predicted proteins | sample S1TSphgellanicum_2_FD_89695 | JGI IMG/M metagenome (GOLD analysis project Ga0116231, IMG submission 89695) | Host-associated microbial communities from peat moss isolated from Minnesota, USA - S1T2_Fd - Sphagnum magellanicum MG | ecosystem: Host-associated > Plants > Peat moss > Unclassified...
GGGGGGGGGGGAGGATCTAGTGTTAACAAAGTCCCAAGTAACATTATTCGAAGCATGCCATGTGGGATTCCAACAATGCCTTTTCATCCAAAACCATGTATTTGGGCTTGGGTCCCAAAACACCCCAATGTAAACCCAAAGCAACCATCCCAAGCCACTTTGGGCCAATTAGGGATTAGAGATTGCAATGGGGCCCGGCCCATAGTCTTTAGTGTAAACATGCCCTTAGTATGGAAAACCAAAAACAAATGTTGTACTTGAGCTCAATTTCTTAAGCTATGTAATCATACAACATAGCCTCTTATCATCTTACATTCGTTTATCAAATTTCATGGGTTTTGTCATTTGTGCCTTGCATTGTTTTGCATAAAACCACATCGTTCATGTTTTGATTTTCCACACGTAACACAAAAACTTGATATTGTATGTAATTCTTTATGGGATTTGAACCCATCATCACAAAGAAATAAGATTTAGTTATTACCATTAGTTTACTTCCTACCATTTCAAAATAAATAAATTTTATTTAAAAATTTTAGGATATTAATCAAACCTTATAGTAGAATTATATAAGGTGTTACAAAATATTTTCTAATGTTTTTAAACACCTTGCAAGGTTTGATAGAGGTGTTTAACATCCCATTTCAATCTTTTTCCTAAATTGCTCATTTCAATAATTAGTTTTCACAAAACTTTTAAATAAAATTAAAACAACACAAAAAATATTTTGCCACTTCCTTACTCTAAATCTTGAAGTTTGTCAAGTGTTCAACCAACATAATCACAAATTATTCATTTGTTATTGGACTTTGACCTTCATCTAACATGATATAGAGTGGGCATGATTTGGTTGATTTTCATTCTTAACAAACTTGTGACCAAGCAAGATGGGCAAATCTTGGTTGATTCTAGTTCCTAATAAACTTATGATTGAACCCAACAAGGTGAAATGAACATGATGTGGTCGATTATAACTCCTAGCAAACATGTGGCCTAGCTCATCAAAGCAAGGTGATTGTTGTCTTGGTGGAATTGGTTAAACCTTGCCCATTCCCTATGTTAATAATTGTTGGGTCTTATATGATACAAAACATGTGTTATATAATTAACACTTATGCTAAACAACCCATTCAACATGAGAACAATCAATCAAAAGATAGAATAGGACCTAGCTCTTGTTTGCAATCAATATTTCCATTTGTTTAAAAAAATCACATGTAACCAAAAAAAAGGTGGAAGAAAAATAAAAATTGTTTATTTGGTGACATGAACTTGCCACAATCATTAATGGCAAACCTACGTGAACACACAACCAAAACCAAACACACTAATTTACATGCACATGTTTGGATCATATCATTTTGAATTCTCTTTGTTGAGTTATCCTACTCTTTTCTATGACATTGTCATAATGTGGACTCTCAATACCAATAGGTTGTCTTTCAACACAATTCTCACCAAGAAATTGTGAACTACAACTTTAATTCCCACAACAAATTGTTTAAAAAAACAACTGACAACCTGAATTTGTTTTCACAAGTGACATTTATGTCCACCTTGGCTTTTAATATGTTATAGCCTTTGAATCACATGCCTTTCACTAATCATTCAACCATAAACATTGAATTACCATGATATGAACAATAATCCCACTTAGAGCTACCACATACAAAGATATGCACTTCCCAATTCCCTCAAACCCATCACCCATAGTTCACAAAGCTCTTGACTTATCTCAAGCATGTTAAACTTGAGAATGCAAGGGCATCTTAGATTAGCTCAAGACTCAAGACCTCCCTAGAGATCATTATCACTTCCACATGTCCCTTGACCTCGAAACATTTAAATGTTTATTTTTGGCACTTTGTCCTAATTTTTCATGCATAGTGAAAAGGTTTTGGAAAACTCAATACATAGTAACAAAGACTATGGACATTCATCTCATCAACATTCTCACTAACATTGCACACACATCCAAGGAAAAAATAAATTGCTTAGCTCCACACTAATCTCCACAACCAACCAATGCATTCCTCCATCCTTCATATTTCAATATATCCTTTTGTGTTCCACCCCTTATTCCTCACATACATCATTTTCTCTAAAAACCTTCCTAGCCAAGTGGTTAACAAGGCTTTCCACTCCAACCAAGCAAATCATGCTCCATAAACACCATTGACCCTTTTGGCAATGCTTTTGCTTGAATCAAAATCCTCCCAAAACCACATTCGCTAAGTCAAAAACACACCACTAGTCACCAACACAAATAACTAAACAAGGTGAGTACAAACCACTCCTAACACATTGGCTCTTTATGCCATTGCTCATCATGCATAATGACCAAAAGCACTAACAACGCACATCTCAAACTGAAAAAGACAATAAACCCTAGCCCTAAATTGTTTGCTCTTCGGACTTCTTTTGGTGTCACACACCCATTTCACAGATGTTGCAGATGTGAGTAAACGAACAACATTAAATTGTTCCATAGGCTTTTTACTTATTAAAGTTATCCGTGAAGTCACCCTGTCTTTGGGCCTGCTTTCACCCCATTTCACTGGTATAAACAAAGTAATGAAGGGTAATGAAATTTTATTAAATCTCAGTATCAAATGCTGAAACTCAGCATTTAATGCCCAAGGTTCGAGAGTAATTATAGTAGTTGGACAGGAAGGCAGTGAAAATATATGTCGCACCAGTGGAGGAGCTGAGGAAGAAGGAAAGACGGGATGAAACTCAGTTTACCACCAAAATTGATGGAAAATTCAGTTTGGGTCTGAGATATTTTGCTTTGTAAAATTTCCATTGTCAGTTAAGCGTTTGATGCCCTATTATGCCAAAACTGGCCATTCTCGTCCCGTAATCAGGAGACTTTACAGAGAACTCTACTGTCTCAATTTTTGGGCAAGTGCAAATGAGGCATCTAAAGGAAGAGGCAAGGGATAGGATGCATCAGCCTGCTGACAATATAAACTAGGTTATGAAAGTAGACTGGAGGCCTGCAACATGTTTTGTCACCAACCACATTCAAACCTGGCAGTATGGGCTGGCATTTGAGTTTGTTCTGAGGTTATGTGTGGTGGTCACCTTACAAAATTATATAGAGTCAGGCATGGATATATAATAGGTGTTAGGGTTCGAATCCCCTACATGTGTTTCCTAGTCTAGATGGTCTAATGGTTCAAGCGGATCATAGTTTCAAGATGGTAAAGACTTGGAAGTTTGGAACTGAGGTTTTTTTAATTTCAATTTTGTGATGTAGTCACACTAGTGTATGCTCACCATCCACAGGAGGAATTAGCCAAATTTGGCTACAAGTCAGAGAGAAAGTAGAAAAATTACAATGAATCCTGCTATATTTTGGAGATTTTTTTTGAACCTATTATCTAAATTTGGCAATTTTTTTTTTTAATCCTCAAATTTTTGCAACTTTGGCGCTTTTTTTTGTTACAAAATTCCTGTGTATGAGTTGCAATTGATCTTCTTTTTGTCACCGCAGTGTGAGAATTCACTCCCAAAAAATAAAACATTGGTTGGAACATTGTAAAGGCAAAATTAGAGGCAAACCCAAAGTGCGAGAAGAAGCTAGGTACATAATAGTGTCCAACCAAACTGCAAGTAGTAATTAAATTAGACAAAGGTAATGGAGTTGGTAAGTCTACAAAAGGAGGTGTCATGAAGAGGCGAATCCACTTAGTGGTTTATTGTTCAAGAAAAAAATATGCATGCAATTTTCTAATGTGAAAAGAATGTGATAAGGACCCAAAAAAAAAACCCATCAAGGCCTTTGATGCTCTAGACCTTGGAATAAATTTAAACATGCATGAACATGGCCAACACATGTCATATATATATATATATATATAGGATTGAAACCCTACACATAGCTTACATGTGTTGGTAGTGTGTTTGTCACAAACAATTTATATTTCAATATCATTGGCCTACAATTTTGTGTGTATACATGTGACATGTGTTTTTAGATGGCTGGGTCATGCATACTACATAGCTATGGGTTTGGGTTTTGATGGTAGAAAGCATCATGACATGGAAGGCCCCCCAAAGAGGAGGTCATCCACATGCTACATTGAGATTAAAGCAACCTCAAACTAAAGCAAAATGCATATCATGATTGGTCCAAGAATTTCAATGAAGAAAAGGGAAGTAATGATGTTGGGTTGCCCCTGTACAGTACTTTTTGGATGAAGATTTGGCCAAAAAAAACACTGTGAAACTGCTTGGGGTTGGGAAAAGTGCACATTGTTACAAGGGCCCCTCCTAGAGCACCAGTACCAGGAAATGACTCTTTCTGAGCAATAAACGACTGTTTTTGCCAACTACAATACAATGATCGGCCCAGATGGTGAGAGTTAAATAGTCTCTCTTCTTTGGTACGGTTCATCTTTTCAGGTTCATGGGTGGGGGGATGTGGGAGAAACTAAACAGTACACACTGGATGTGATAAATTCTGATAGAGGTTGGGGCATGCTCGAAGCATCAGCTTGAAGTGGGAAGTTGGAACCAACCCTAACTTGAGGACCCATCCCGACACCACCACCACCGACCACATGGTGCAACTGGATGCATGCAAATGAGTTGTTTGTTCACAATGTCAAGTACGGAGCACTGAAATTTATCCGTGGATTCAGAGTTCAATGATCCGGCTGCTACGTGCATGCGGGGTTGTTCCAGCTTGCTTGTGTCCCTCATTGACTACCATTGAGAAATAAATAAAAGGTTAATATAATATAATAAAATCAGGCAGTAATTTAGAAACAAGGCATTTTGTAGTTGCACACCACACCAAGGTGTTTTCCCTTATTATTATTATTATTATTATTCTCTTTTTCTTCTCTTTTCTTTTGAACAAAGAATGAGTTTTACAAGGACAACAATATGTGGCTGTCATTTTGGAGAAGGCACCATCACTGGGAGACTACATACATGCAGGTAGGGTACAAGTCGGGGAGAAAACACAACACACAAAAAGAAAGATGACTTTCTCAATGACAAAGTGAGACCATCGGGTACTTATGTCAGCTACAAATATATCATTTTAATCTCTCATGTCAGGCATAAAAAAGTGGACATGATATATTAGGTAGTAACACCAAGGAGGATGCTATGGTGTCCCCAACAACATCAAGGCTTATTACTACTCTTCTTTCCCAAGTCTTTTGAGTCATGTTATTGCTTATTGCTGCACATAAGTTACATGTGTGCACATATCCCATGCACTCCATGATGTTGGGTTATGGAATTTGGACCGTCATATCATCATGTCTTTTATTTGCACAATATTAATTTTTTTGATAAATTCTTTAATTGTTGAAACTTTGATTTATAGTGTGAAGAAGGTTTCAACTTTTTCATGTTTAGAGGTTTGTTTTCAACGAAAGTTTGTTGGCCGTAGATATTGTTGTGTTTTAGATTCATTATAGAGTATACTGGATTAGGGGATATTGGCCCCCTAGGTAATACATCTATTTTTATATAAGGATTTTTGAAAGATGATGTTTTGGCTTGTGTCGAAACTTGAGATTAGTCATAGAGTTATAATATCTGGATTTTGGTTTCTTGTAGAGGATTTTTTGAAGATTATATTTTTTGCATGGTGAAATATTTGAGTTTCCATAATTCTTCTTCTTTTGCCTTAAGATACTTGTTAATGTAAATAGCAAGGCCATAGTGTGGTGACACGCCCCTTGCCCCTTGTTTCGAGAGTGTTGTTGTTGAGCTTGATAACAGGATGAGAGAGTGTACTTAAATTATCAGCACAAGTTATCATGAGTTTTGAGTGTGAGTTTTTGGAGTTTCATGTACTCACTCCATGGAACACCTTACAACAATCCAAAAGTCTAGGAGAAAATAATTCCATACTGCACATGCAAGTAAGCCAAAAAGGGTTCCAAAAAAAACAGAAAAAAAAGGAAGAGAGAGAGAGAGAGAGAGAAGAGGAAAAGGGGGGCATGTTGTGTGTCCTACCATCTTACAATTGAATAATATTATTAATACCCATATTATAGTTTGAATGCCCTTTTGACAGGTTTGGGATTAGTATATGACTATTTCCAATTTTTGGGTCTTGGTCTCCCACCCCTAGAAATGTGTGCAAAACACTTTAATTTCAGAATTTTATTTTGCTTGGATATCTTATCTTAGGATTTATGGGGGACCAATTAGACTACATATATTTGGTATTTTTAACACATGAAATTCGGAGGTCATTTAACTACTATGGGTAAATATATTACAAATTTCAAATTAAAAAAATGTGCGTAAATGGTTGTTGCCAAGCAAGGCAGAGCAGCCTTAGTTATTATTGTATACGGATGGCACATTATGAATCATAATTAGTCCTCGGCAAATGGAAAGGAAAGCGAGTGTCAGAAAATGAAACACGGGCATGCCTCGAGTGGACATTTTGCTTTTGGAAATGCCTCACCTCTTTCTCTTCATTTTTCCCTACTGATATCATGAGAAAAAAGATAATAATAATAATAATAATAATAATTTCCGACCATGCTTTACAAAGGCTAACACAACTCTTCATTTTTCCCTTCTGATATCACCGGAAAAATGGAAAAAAAAAATTAAAAAAATTCCGACTGTGCTTTACAAAGGCTAAACAACTCAGTTTGGCGCTTATTTCAAGAACACCTTGCTCCTTTGGCCATTAACCGACACTTATAATAATATTAATAGGGACCAGTTTAGCCAAAAAGCTGGACATATGCTGCTAAAAGAGCATGGCTCAACTGTGGGTGGCAGGCTCCTGGCACTCTTATTATATAAGCACTTAACTACAGTGCAACTTTTGTAACTAAGCTAGGTAGCACATGGAGACTTAACCTACCTTTTTCTGTCAAAACTAAAGTGCAACAAGTTGCAAATCACCTTTTTTTTTAATAAAAATTGTTAGAACCCATTTCTTTAATATTAAAAACCCTAAAAAGTATGTGAAAAAATTTTAAGTTCTAGAACCATATCATTAAAAAACACACACACACACACACACACACACACACACACACACAAAAAGTATGCAAAAAAGAAGAAAAATCACATCAACTTCAACAACAACAACAACAGAGGATCATGATTCTCTCACAGATTTCAAAGTATTGCCTGCCACCAAAAGGCTGCCATATGCTTCCAATGAGTTTAAGTGAAGGCAGGGAGAGTAAGGTAAGATATGCTAAAAAGTAGTCAAACTAATAAGTACCTAACCACCTGCCATAAACAACAGCAGCAGCAACAACAACAACAAAATTGTTATAAAATTTGGCACTTTATTCCATTGCACGGAATGAATGACAATGGAGCCCACCTGCTGCTGATAAAAAGCCTCAAGCTCTCGTGTAGTAGGGTCTCTGGGCCTAGAATAAACTAGTAGGTTGTTGTGGTAGGTTGTTTTAGTAGGTTGTTGTAGACTGCTCATTTTGGAGTGTGAGTTTGTTGTTGTTTAGTGTTTCTAGCATTTTGACCCAAAGTTTGAACACTGTTGACCAGTGTTGACCGGGTATCATCTGGATTATTCACCCCCAAAAAAAGGGATATCCAATTCTGTTTAGGAGGAGTGACTTGTGTGAAAGTTCTTCCTCCGACAGAGACCAGATAATTGGTTGGTTGTTTTTTTCTCCTTGCAATTCCAAGTGTTTCAGAACTTCAATTGTAGCCTATTGGGTATTAGGCAGGGGGCAAGCTGGGTTTCATGAACTTGGTATAAAGTTCCTTGACAAACAAACACCCATAGGTCACACAAAAAGTGATGCATTAGTTTAAACGCCACTTAAGTGGTGGTGTGTTTATGTGATTAGATTAGATGACCAGTGCGAGCGCCCATGTTACAATGAATATTTGAGGCACATGCTATATGGACAAAACACCCAACCCGACAATTGGAGGGTATTTGGCATCCAATTAAAGAACTGGACAACACGCTAGTGTTGGCCTGACTCTTCCAAATCACCCAAAACAAAAAGGTATTGCAACTTGAAAGTCGTGTCTAACACAGAATGTTGACTGGCAGAATACAAAGACGACTAGGCTAGAGGCCAGGAGACATACATAGCCTGAAACTTTGAATGAAGCTAAACTCTTGATTCATATTAGCAGTATATTGTGACTCTCTCCCACATTCAGAGCTTTTCCTTTCAGGAATTTGTTTCCCTCCAAAACAAACTTTTAAAAATACAGTAGAATAAAATCAAAGTCTGTGCAACTTTCACAAGCAGACCTAGTGCTGATACGGTGGTACTCAGTACACCACTTGGGTTCACCTGCGGCTGGATTACTACTATACAGACATAGACTTACAGGCTGATGCCACACTAATGGGCATTACAGTTTGTGGGTCAGAGACGGCATGGGCTTCTTCACTCACTCAGACTCTCATATATATATCTATATGTATATGTAAAGTCATGGATTATATATATATATAAATAAAGTCACGGACATGCCATTGCAGGCAGCCCATCCTTGGCTCCAAGTTAGTCACATGGTGGGTTCATAATTCATATAGTCCATACACTATATAAACTGGGGGTTATTACTTTGATAGTGAAATTGATGACCCAAAAATGGTTTAAAAGTCCCCCAAAAAAAACATATTGATACCCTCTGTGAACTGGTCAACACTGATAGAAGTTCAGATGTGTAAGTGTAAATGATTTACACTTGCACCAGATTTACATGTTGTATATACAACACTTACATGCACAACACTGGTATAAGTTCAGATGTGTAAGTGTAAATGATTTACACTTACACGAGATTTACACATTGTATATACATCTATTGACACTTGTATGCACAACACTGGTATGAACTATGAACTATGACCCACCATGTGACAACCATAGCCTGTGGTAGTGATAGACCATATTAGAAGTTTGCTAGCACTACTTATTACCTCCTTTGACATCACCACATTCTCTCTCCAGTGGGTATACAAGCAGAGAATAATAGAATAATATTAGTACTTCACAAAACAGAACTCCCAGCGCCTTTCCCTTTTTCCTCTTATGTCATATTGCTTGCTGCCAGTTGAGCTGCTCTAAGTCACCGAGTGCTGGAAGCTTTTGTGATGGGGTTGTGGGGTAGATCTTCACCATACCCTGCATGCAATATCTGACAAAAAGCCTGAATTTGAGTCAATAAGCTGGCATGGAATATATATATATATATATCTTTGAAGGGAGGAGAGAAGAGAAGAGAGAAGCTCATCTTCAGAGAGTATGTAGAGGATGTCCCATTTGTCTCACATATTGTAGTGGAGGAAAGTTGAAGGGAAAGTCAACAATCCATTCCAAAAGAATTAATAAATTTGAAAAGCACCCAGGGCCCACTCCCCTAAAAGCTTCAGCAGCTGAATACCATGATGGCATTATCCAGTGTGGCTTGTGCACTTGGCCCACGAGTGAATTCTAAGTATTTTTTGTTTTGATTTTGTTGAATTTTCAACAATAAAGTTTACTTGAGTAAATTATAAGTATCTTAGTTTTAATTTTGTTGGGTTTTTATTGAATTTTCAATTATAAAGTTTACTCAAAATTTAATATCTCCTGCACCTTAGGTCTAAAAGTTATGAGATCACATCCATAAAATTCTAATCATTGAGCACTTTCCCATATACCACAAACATACCTCAGTTTTTTTGGTAAAATGTTTAATGTTTATTTTATTGGATTATCAATGACAAAATTATTCAATATTGAATAACTCTCGCATCATAGGTTTAAACATTATGAAATCACTTTGATATGCACCCTTACTCATTGAGAGCTTTCCAAAGCTATAAGTGAACAACGATGGGCCTTGTGGTTTGGGAGATCTGAACATGACAAAGAAACAAACCACCCTCCTTAATAAATAGATATTACATGAAAATTTTCTTTCTAAGATGTGACAAAAATAATACACCTCTTGAGAATATACCTATGTAATAATAATAATATCACCATAACACATTATACAATGTAAACCTTGGTTCTCGACATATTTTTTGAGATAAACTCTATGGTTTCATCCAATATACAATAATACATACCAATTTACATAAAAATGGAAGAAACCACATAGTTAACCTTAACCTTCAAAGATGCCCTTTATGTGCAATGCAACTGAATGTGGTTTTTCATGCAATGGTAGATATTGGCTCATGACACTTGTGAAGTTTACTATCTAGTTTCATCAAGTTCAATATAAATTATACACATTGGTTACATTGAATTTGATGAAACCCTAAAGTTAATATTAAACATGTATCATGAGTTAAAGCCTTATATTGCCATTGGCATAATCATATTTTGGGGGTAGTGTATAGAAGGCTTATTTTGTTTATGGTAAGGCATTATGATTAGGGCATTTCTTGCCCAAGTATGGACTATTGACCTAATTCTAGTATAAGCACATTAACCATTATAAAGAAAACAGCCAAAAAGAAAATATCAACTAGACAATGTAGAATTGATGATTAAGATATAGAAACACGTATGACTATATGAACCTACCTTGTATATAACTAAAAATAACTTTACACACTTTGAGAAGCTTTCTTGAAATAAAATATACCTCCTCTATTGTGACACCAAATAAATAGGCTTCCATTCTCCACCAACAAATTTTTCAAAGATTTTTTGGAGTGTTGTGTGAATATGTAATAACATGTTTTTTTAAGGTGTATACTCTCCATATTTATTAAAGTTATTTGTAAAGTGCCATGATTAAGGGATAAAAGCCCCCAATTTAGGTTGGACAAGGGATGGATGTCATGATTATGTGTTGCACGTGGAAAAAACAAAAAACAAAGTGTGAAATTCATTTTTGCACAATAATTGGGGCAAAAATTAATTCCATCCTTGGTTTCATATTTTTATGATTCTTATGTGGATTTGTCTAGTTTTTTCTTTTCTTTTTTTCTTCAACTTGTTGATTTGTGTTCATATGTGTGTGTGAAGGTGGAGAGGAAAAAGTGAAAAAAAACACAAAGAAAGCAACCTTGGTGGAAGGGAGAAAGTGAAAAAAAAAACACAAAGAAAGCAACCTTGGTGGAAGGGAGAAAGTGAAAAAAAACACAAAGAAAGCAACCTTGGTGGAAGGGAGAAAGTGAAAAAAAACGCAAAGAAAACAACCTTGGTGGAAGGGTGTGGAAAACAAAAATGTGAGAAAAAGGACCATGAATTATTCAAGAAAACTCTTGTGGCAATAAACAAAAGTCCCATAACACACACCTAAAGGCCTATGGACATCACACGGAAAATGTTGTGAAGTGTTGACCTTGCCGAAGGAACAAACTACCAAGGACCATGATCAAAGTTGCAAAGTGGAGACTTAGTTTCATAAAATTGTAGAACACAACACTTGCCCATTTTTCAAGTTTCAAAGATGAGAATTTAGGTTTACATTTGAGCTCTCCAATCTCCAAACATGGTGTTAATCAAGGAAAGGCAATGATATGTTTTAGAATTATCAGACTTTTATAATTGTTGTACTTTTGAGTTGCACAATTGGGAGGTTTTTCTCTTGTTGAACTATGATATGTACATCCATTTTTTATTCACATCTCTATGAGCTCGTTGAAAAAATTGGTGGGCTTGTTCAAAAGTTGACAAAAACTTAGTTAGCAAAATTTGTCTTTACTCTTCCTTCAAACCTGACATTTCTATCTAAAATTTTTGTTCATCAATCTTAAGATGTTAAAAATTGTGAACATATGAAACTTGTAATTGAATTCAAGAGCATTTTGTTGTCCCTTTCACGGATGCCCTAACAATAAGCCACAAATTACAATTTTTGTTCATGATGATTTCCATGTTTTGGTAGCTCCATTGAGTAAGGATGTTAATTGGAATGGAGGGTTGTAAGCAAGAATGTGATTTGGAATGCATTGGAAATTGTTAGAAATGATCATATATTATACCTTCAAACCATTGCAATTCATGACAACATTGGTAGGTGGTCTCTTTAAGCATGCCTCAAATTTGACTTGTACATCAATGCTTGAAATCATGTTTGCATACAAGTGACTTACTCATTACATATGACTCAAACATTGAATCATACAAAAAATTTAACTTGAAGTTAGAAACCCCTAGGTAGAATGTAGTTTTTCAGACAAATTTTGTAAACTTTGTGTTCAATTATTTGTGGTATAAATGAAATTTAAATTCTTGTAAAATATCTCACACTACTATAACAACATATTTGCATTTCACATGCATATATTCACTATTCCTTTCTTAAATTTCAACAAATGTAACACTACCATTCATTCCAACATCAAATTCATGGTTAGTGCATATAACCAGAATCTGCACTTCAAAATACATTGTAAAAAAATCCATAAATGAGATTATTATTCATTTCATCATAATCTGATACTACAAAAAATTCACACAAAAAATGAACATAAAATTCATTGTAAAAGTTTGTGCTTCTCTGTATTACTGAAAACATCCCTCAAAATTATAACTAGTTATATGTTTTGTTAAAAAATTCTAAAGAAACACTTAAAATCTATGTTATATCAAAACAAAGTCAGTGGTTTTCTACTACAAATACCTACAACTCTTCCTATTCTTCTCTAAACTCCATGTCTCATCTTCCTTTCTTGTCCTCCAAAGCTTTCACCTTTTGAACTATCCCAAGTCACATCATCATGATCAAAACAATAAGAATTCAAAATTCAAACTAACAAAGTTCCCTAATTAGTCCCTATCCTAACTACCCTGTTCATCCAAAATCACATACTCATCCTACCCCCTTAACATTACCCCCTTTGTACTTTGGATTTTGTCCCCAAAATCCTTGTAAAATGATAGAAATGAAATGAGAGTGTGCTATATCCTTTTAAACATTTGTTTCCCTTACAACAGTTTTATAGTTTTAATCTACAAAAAAATTGGTGGTTCTATATTTACATTTTACTTTGCAGTTCCAATTTCCTCCCCCACTAACTCAATTTGTGGTTTCATTTCCAGATGTTGTATCCTAGATATCTTTTCTTGTAGTGTTGGAATAACCTCCACCTTTTCCTATTCTTGAACTCCTTTTGGTTTTTTTTCTTCCTAACCCCTTCCTTTAAAGTCATGTGCTATCTTTGGTTGTACCTCTTCCTCCTTAGTTGCTCCACTTTTGAATTCCTATGATTCCTTTGTCTATACTTCCTCCTCCTAAGCTATTCCATTGGCCCTACTTCTATTTCTTCATTTTGGCCTAATACTTTAGTACTTGTCGAACTACCGTAAATGAAATTAGGAAAATTCTTTTGATAAACTTTCAACTTGTATTTCATAATTCTTTCCTTAGTTCTATGTTGAGCCAAATTCTTCTCCAACTCCTTTGTAAAATATTTTTCTACAACTTCCCACCATTCTTCAAATTCTACTTTAAGATCCTTCATCTTATTCTTTGTCCTCATCATGGTATAGTATTACAGCATTTGTTCATAATCCTTTAGTTTTTTTTTGATACCAACTAGATCCAAATTCTTCCTCTATTCATATGCCCTCTCCAATTGTGCTTGCAGGTGTTGCAAAGTTATTTGATACTCTTTCTTGTCCTCCATTAATTATTCTCTTTTTGCCTCTATTGTTTTTCTTCTAAGTTCTTCAGATTGCAACAAATATACATTCTTCAAATTTTCAATTCCAAATTTGTCAAAACATTCTCCTTCTTCTTCTTTTATTTAATCAATGCTTTCACATGACTATCCAAAGCCTCTTGTTGTTTCTTATGAAGAAATAGTGCCTTTGTCCACTTCCTCTCTATGGTTTCCTAGATTTCAGCCTTTTGCCTTAAATTTTATAATTTTTCATCCTACAACTTTAGCCATGATGTGCTACCCTTGAACTCTTGATTCCCATCATGTAGTCTCTTAATGAACATTTTATTTTTTTGTTCATCCTTTAATTTACTTTTCCTCCAAATTTCCACATTATGCTTATACCCTTTCTGGAGATCTCTCTCCTTATCCAATTCCTCCTATAACGTTGGCTTCTCCTTCTCCCCCATAGCCAGTTTGACTTTCAAAGTGTTCATTTCAATAGTCAAATTTCCCATATTCATACTCATAATTGCCATGGTCTAAAATAATTCAGCTGCCTTATTTGCTTTCATTACTTTTGCAACTACCTCCTCCACTGACTTTGGTGTACTTGTTTGTGTTGTAGGATCTCCATATCCTTTTGCAGATGATCCCAACGCCTATACCATTCTTCTCCTTAGTTCAAATTCAAATGGGAAACCCTTTGTAGATTCTAGCCTATAGGTGGTACTTGTAATTTTGTTAGTCTGAACTCTTCAAAAGCAAGTTGTGTTGCCATTCTCTCAGTCTATAATTCAATAGTGTGTAGACCTTCCTATGTCTATTGTTGTTGTCATTGCAAATGTTGTTGTAAATGTTGAAAATGTTTCGAACTTGCAATGGTCTCCATCTAATCTTCACATACATCCCTTTCAAAGTGCAAATGTTCCTCACCCTTTGGAAACCTTATATCATGTTCCCTCTTGATTCCTTGGCTTTGCTCCCTCAATGGTTTCTCCTATGGTGATGTCATTTGTGGTATCTCCTACCTCTGCTCCCTTGGCTATGTCTTTTGTGGAGATGTCATCCGTGGTACTACAACAGTCTATCTAACTTCCTGTACCACTATTGGCATTGCAGATGGTTCCATTCTACCCTTCATCATTTTATGTGCCCTCAAATTTGTATTCTCATGTTCCCTCTTCACTCCTAAGCCTGAGGCTCCTCTTCCTCAACTTTGTTCTTCCTCTTGAAATCACTTCTTAAAGAGTCTGTTCCAACTTTCTTTCTATTCTCTAATGCTATCTACATATCCTCCTTAGTTCTTTTAACCTTGGCCAGTGGTTTCTATGGATTGTCCTTTTGATGCACAAATAGATATTGAAAGATTTTTACCAATACTAAGGCAGATTGACAGGTATCTTTCTTATCCCCCTTATTCTCCTTAACATACTTAAACCACTTATCTAGTTCACTACATAAACTATTGAATATAATTTGTGCCCAATGTACATGTTGCCCCTCCTCTGCTCTCACCAATGTAATAACATTTTTGTTGCTAAAATATTATACCTTTTCACTCTAATAAATGACAAATATAAAGGTAGGATATTTGACAAAGTATGGTAGACCCAAGCTTTTTGCATTCCATTGATTTGCAATTGCAAGTTTATAACTTTGTAATGCATGAACTGTTAATGACTTACTGACCTACCTTTTCGATTCACATACCCTTTCGTTCACACTCCAAAAACATCTACAATTAGTTGTTTGTTGATTACATACACCTTATCCTTATGCCCAAAGTAAATGTTTGTGCCCTTGATCAAGAATGTGTTCAGAATTTTCAACATTACATCGAGCATCAGTGTTTCCCACCCAATCATAAACGAAGGAACAAGCCTTGCTTTAGAGCCCAATCTTATTCCTCAACAATATCCTTCTAGTTTTCCATTCGCTCTACATGTTTGTCATAGTTTTGTTTCGTTTGTGTCCACATGAATCGTTCAAGGTCTAGAATTTTAATACCTTTCTCCAAAAGTGTAGCCCTATCTAGGATTACACATTTTCTCTTCGCTACCGCTTCCGCTTCACGTTACTCCATCTCCATCACCCTTTGCTATGGTCCTGCCATTGTCTACACCTCTATGGTTTGTTGTACTTTTAACTGCACTTTTGTGGATAGCTATTCTTCCTTCACAACAATGTTATCCTCCCTTGCATCCTTTTGCATTGTATGTGCCTCCATAAAATGCTACTCCTCGGCTTCATCCTCTTCTAATTCTTCAATGCACACGGATCTACTGATGTAGCTCCTAGTCTTGTTTGTTTTCTTACATGTCGACGTTGTTTGCTTCTATGCAAAAAATCAATTACAAATGTTCTAATTGTATTTATGTTTTGAATTATTGTTTGCACAAATTGTATCTTCTCATTATACACCTTCCCTTTTGCACATTCCGAAGATGATGATGAATATGGCAACGACCTTATAATTAACAGTTGTATATTTAACATTCTTTCTCTCTCTGGTCTTATCAACTCCTCTTTTATTTCTATTCTTCTCAACAATTTAGCTTCCTCTTCTTGCCTTCATTTGTGTTCACACCTTTGTACTTCCTTTCCCTTGCTATTTGTTGTAGTTTTTCAATTACACTCTCTGCACCCATATTGTCATGAATTCCAAAACTTTGAAAATGTGCATAACTTCCAACAATAAACGCAAATTGTTTTCAAATATTACCCTGTTTTTTCTCGTCCTTGAACATCTTGCTCATCACATTCATTTTTACATTTGCTAATCGTCTTTTAATTAATGCATGATCCTCAAAATTAATACGGCCCGTCATTACAAGTTTATGTGTCCTTTGTACAGCCACGTGGAAGCATTTAGCACTGTCATTATGAATTAATGTCGCAGATTTCATCTTCTGATTACTCCACATCCATAATCTCCCTACATTGTCTGTACTGATTCCATTTTGTTCGCCTTGTACATCTTCTGCTGATTGTGCCCATTCATCTGTTGATTATGATAACACATCTGGTGATTATACCAATTTTTTTATTGATTGTGCCCACAATTCTGATGATTGTGTTAATATTACTGATGATTGAACGAATATTGTTGTTGATTCAATTGATACGCCTGACATATCATCTTTAGATCTCTGCATCCCAAATCCCACATTTTTGTAATTATTATTCATCTACATATCGAAAATAAAAATTGTGTTCATCATCGGATTTGTGATCTATTTTTTATATTCAACATTCTTCATTTGTGGTTTCTATATTTCACATCCTTCATCATCCTCCTCTGTGTCAGAATTTGCCTATTAAACTCCACTTGCACTTTGCTCCTAATATATTAACATCTTTTTTTTTTTTTAAACTTCAAATTCCATGTATTTATAAGGTTTGAGCTTATTCACGTTGACCAACATAAGGTTAGTTTCAAACTTTTCAATGGACATCAACAACACAATGTTATTTGGCAACACATATTGTATTTTATACGGTCCAAACCATTTATTAATAAACTTCCTTAGGTGTGACTTATTGCCCTTTGGAAACCATAAAACATAATCACTAAAATTAAATTGTTTTTCTGAATTCTTTTGTCGACTCCATAATGTTCTATTCCATTGTTGAATTCCTAAAGTTTCTTCAGCTTACATTCTAGCTTTTTGTAACTTCTTGAGCTCTATAATTTTGCTAGTTAAAACTTTTGCTGGAGTATTGTCTTTCTCATTTCCATTAGCAATTGGAACAATGTACTCTATGGGCATTAATGGATGTAATCCATATACTAATTAATATGGTGTGTACCCTGTTGCTATTTTGTATGCAGTTTTGTATGAAAATAACATTGTAAACAGATGTTCATCCCAATCTATTTTATTTTCATTAATTAACTTGGTCAATAGTGTCCCAAGTACCTTGTTAGTAAACTTAGCCTACCCATTCCCCTAAGGATAATAAGTTGTAAAATCACATGTTTCATCAAAAAGTGATCTGTCAAATACTTGATGGCGTCACTAATGAAATGAATTCCCTGATCTCTGACTATAGTCAAAGGACATCCAAACCTAGTTAATATGCACTCATACAAAAATTTTGTTGTGACTATTGTTGTATTAGTTCTCAATGTTCTTATTTCCACCCACTTAGTAGCATAATCTATGGCAACAAGAATATATTTGTTCCATGTATATCTTCTTGCTAGCTTAATTGGTCCCACAAAATCAAGTCTTGATTTCATAAATGGTTATTCTTGAAAACTTGTGACCAACTTTGCAAGACTTTAAGTTGTTAATCCTACTACTCTTTGACATGCATCACAAGATTTGCAATAGTCATGCATGTCCCTATACATAGATAGCCACCAATATCCAACATCCAATATATTCCTCTACATTATTTTAGTTGCAAAATGCTTTCCTGAAGGTATTTCATGCAGTTCTTTCATCACCATCTATGCTTTTGTAATTGTCAAACATCATCGCAATTTGTTGTCTTGGCCCATTATGTATAATTCATCATTCTTCAATGTAAAAGGTTTTGCTCTCCTAACCAATCTTTGCTTCTATTGCACCAATAATGTGTTTTCAAGCTGTCATGTTTTCAAAATTCTTTCACATCATTCAGCCATTCAAACCATCTATAAAACAAACTTGCATTTGTGGTTTGATTAAGCACATTTGTGGGTTTTATAATATCTGGTAATCTTGAAATGCATCTACAACTACATGAGTTCTGCCTGGCTTATACACTATTATGAAATCATATTTGAGGAATAATAACAACCATCTAATTATTATCCCTAAAACTTTTGGTTTGTTGACCAAATAGACCAATGCCATATGATCTACATAAAAGACAAACTTATTGCCTAACAAATAATGTTTAAACTTGTGTAAAGAAAAAACCATTGGTAAAACCTCTCTTTGTGTTGTGTTATAATTATGTTATGCTTTGTTCAGAAGCTTAAAAGCAAACGCTATTGGTTGATCACTCTTCCTTGTTACGTTCTGAAGTAACACAATCCCCACAACTAATAAAGAAGCACATGTATGAACATGAAATTCCACCCGCTAGTTTGGTGATATCAATATTAATGCTTCAATATACTTCTATTTAATCAATTCCCAGGCCTTCTGACACTCCTTTATCCAAAGAAAAGTCTTTATTTTTTTGGTTAGTTTAATGATAGGTGCCATAATAACAGCAAAGTTTTTTAGAAAACATCTGTAAAACTATGCCATTCCATTGAATACTTGAATCTGTTCGGGATTCTTAGGTGGTTGCATGTTTATTATTGCTTATATTTTCTTTGGATACGGTAGTTTCCCTTCTTTTGAAACAATAAAACCCAAGATCATCCTTGAAAATACCATAAATGCACATTTGTTTAAATTCATACTAATGCCATATTCTCTACACTTTTGAAAACATAGTCTGAGCTTTTACAAATGACTTTCCATGTCACTGTACATTGTAAAGTCATCCAAAAATATCTTCATAAAATTGTCCAAATACCCTCTTAATGTCATGGTCATAGCTCTCTAATACGTTGGAGGTCCATTTTAAACTCCAAATGACATCACCTTCCATATAGAAGGCCCCAAATTTATAACAAATGTAATTTTGTATCTGTCCTTTGGAGGCATAGAGATTTGAAGATATCCTGAATATCCATCTAAGAAAGAATATACCTCATACCTTGCTACTATGTTCAACACTTCAGTTATGAAAGGTAATGGGTATAGATCCTTCTTTGTGGCTATATTTAATTTTCTGAAATTTATATAGATTTTCAACTTGCCATTTTTCTTGGGTACTACTACTATGGGTGATAACCATGTAGCTTCTTCTACATATTCAATGAATCCAACTGCTAACAAATTATCTATATTTTATTTGATTGCTATAATATAGTTTGGATTTAATTTGTACCTAACTTGATGTGCTAGTGGTATAGTAGTGTCTAACTCAATTTTATGTTGTGCTAGCTTTGGTGGAATCCATTCCAGATCTTTGTATGTCCATGCAAAAACATCATTGAATTCCTTCAATAGTTGTTCCACTTTTAGCACCTTGCTTATTTCCAATTGTATGTCCATGCAAAAACATCATTGAATTCCTTCAATAGTTGTTCCACTTCTAGCACCTTGCTTATTTCCAATTGTGCATTAATCTTCACCATTTCCGGTTCTGCATTAGTTCCCAAATTGAATTTCATCAATTATTGATTTTCAATTAACATCCATCTAACTATCTACAATCCCTGTGCTTTGATTTTTGTTAGAGTTTCATCCATTACAACACTCCCTAGTTGATATATGTAGTACGTTTCTAGATACACCTTATCCTCCAAAGCTATTTTTGGCTTTAATCTATTGCAAGGTATTTTTTTTTCTATGCTTCTTACCTTAGATCCTTGTTCTAAAATAATAGTCTTCACATCTGTATCCATGATCCCCACATGTTTGGTTTTCATAGATTGAATTGTTTCAGGCAAATTGATTGTTCCTATGGAAAACAACTATGGCTTTGTAGAAAAGATGATATCTTCTTCATCTGTGATGCCATTCTAATAATCGTAGCAGAGTAACACTTCTAGTCTTTTTACTTCACCTCCCAAATGTTTGGTAACTGTAATTGTTTTTACTGTCCCATTCCCTTGTATGGTAATATTGTTACTTCCCCAATCATGTGCCATTTTAGCATCCTTCAACCATGGTTTCCCTAACAACATGGAATAACTAAAATCTACCACACTATTATGAAGTAGAGTAAACATAGTTATGTAAGGAATGCCATGAACATATATCTTCAAATCTCTAATCAACCCCTATGGTTTTATGGTTGTTTGATATGCCACCCTTAGATTATATGGTGTAGGTTTAGGCTTTAAAAGCCCCAACCTTAATCTCAATTGTTATGTGATAATATTATCTCCAGGGCCTCCATCCAGCAACACATCCTCTATTGTATTCTTCCCAATCTGTATTTGGATAACTACCATATGATTATCTATTGCTACAACAAATCGTCCCTACTTCTAATATTGAAAAACCACTTGTTTATTTATGGTTGTTTTACTTACATTCTAAGTTTTCTCTGGTTTCAACTTCTACCAAAGATATTTTTTTAGTTCAAGAGTTATTTTAAGCAATTGTCTTAATTTCAAAATATAACTTGTTTCTAACATTTACTGACTAATCTCCAAAAAAGTCTCTTCTATTGTGATCAGTTTCCCTTGTGAATTCACTACTTCTTGATATTTTTGTGCGTCCACAGGAATAATATTTGGCATATTCAACTAAGTTATGTTCTGTCCCTCCATGGATGTGGATAGCCCTTCTGTCTGGGTTTGTGTTTTTTGTATTTGTTGAATTGTCTTTACCATTGACTACTTCAACCACTCTTCTTTCTCCCAGTTAGCAACATTTTTTGCTTTTATTGGGTCTCTATCCTTGAACACATGTTCTTCAGTTACTTTACTTCTCGTGGTAACATTAACATCCACCACTGACACACTCCTAACCACTCGAAGGACTCAAATGTGAGTCCAAGTGAGAGACAGCGGAAGTGGGAGTGGTCGGGAGGCGCTCCCTAGCTCACAACACTTGGAGGGGTAGAGGGGCGTGTTGGA
>Ga0116231_10006930_pt1 | contig 21180 bp, 14 predicted proteins | sample S1TSphgellanicum_2_FD_89695 | JGI IMG/M metagenome (GOLD analysis project Ga0116231, IMG submission 89695) | Host-associated microbial communities from peat moss isolated from Minnesota, USA - S1T2_Fd - Sphagnum magellanicum MG | ecosystem: Host-associated > Plants > Peat moss > Unclassified...
GGTGGTGTTTGTGGTGTGTTTTGTTTTTTTTTTTTTTTTTGTTGTTCAGGGTTTTTTGTTTTTTTGTTTGTTTGTTTTTTTTTTTTTTTTGGGCTTTCCACGAGCAAACTTTTTGTTGTGGTGGTGAGGAAAGCAGTGTCAGAAGAGAGTGCAGAAGAAAGGAATGGGGTTTCGTTGCTGCACATGACGGTGTACAACATCGCTTCCGAAAATGCACATGGCAAAACTGTGAAGTTTGTTTTGGAAGGTTTTTTGAGGGTTTCTCTGAATTCGGCTTTCCTTGTTTTTGCTTTTGTTGTTTCCTTGCAAGAAGCGGCGGCGGCCTGGGAAGGAAGGGGAGGGTTTTGTCATGGATGAAGAAGCTTCCGGGAGAGTGGAGAGAATAGCGGGAAGAAGAAGGTGGTCTTGGAAAGGTGCTAGAGAACCAAGCGGTGGCTATGGCGTTGTTGTTGTTGTAGTTTAAGGATGACGCTGTGGTGAAAGGAGATCGAGGTTTACGCAGTCTGGAAGAAGAGGAAGTAGTAGTAAGGAGGGGCAAGGGGACGGACGGACGTCAAGCTGATGGACATGAGCGGCGGAGGAGATTTAGCTTGGACACAACGAAAGAAAACCGAAATGGCGATTCCGTTAGGGACTTTTCCTGAGGGTTTACGAGTGTTAGTGGTGGACGACGAGCCGCTTTGTCTTATGATTCTCGACAGAATGCTCCGGCAATGCAAGTACAATGGTAAGTGTTTTTGTTTGTCTTAGATTTCTCCAATTTCTGCTCTGCATCATTCTTGAAGACCGACCCTGGGTTCTTAGCAGGAGCTGACGGACAGCTGGGAGGAGACTCGTAACCTAAGAAGAGCCAGCCACAAGAGAATTCCTCAGTCTCCTTTTAAAGTGTGCAAAGGACAGGATCAACACCATGAGCAGGCTCAAAATTGGTCCTCCTGATGGTGGTGCCACCTGTGTGATGGAGGTGTTTTATGTTCTCTTGTAATGGGACTTAGCTGTTGCTGGTTACAGCAAGAAAGAATAATAATACTCATGAAATTCTGCCTGCTTTTTTTTGCTAGTGACAACTTGCAACCTAGCGACGAAAGCTCTTTCATTGCTGCGGGAGAACAGGAACCACTTTGATCTTGTGATTAGTGATGTGTACATGCCGGATATGGATGGGTTCAAGCTGCTTGAAGCAATTGGGTTGGAACTTGACTTGCCTGTGATCAGTGAGTTCTTTTTTTCCTCAATCCATTGCAAAGACAATGGATGGCTTTTTCTGACTAGGTTTCTAAAGGGTTTGTTGTTTTGCAGGTGTTTTTATTATTCTGGTACTGAGGGATGGTTTCTCTTTTTAAAACTGCAGTGATGGATGGCTTTTCTTAGTAGGTTTCTGAAGGGTTTTGTTTTTGCAAGGGTTTTTATTATTCTGATACTGAGGGATTGTCTCTCTTTTTGAAACTGCAGTGATGTCAGCAGATGGAGAAACTGATTTGGTAATGAAGGGAATAACGCATGGTGCATGTGACTATCTTTTGAAGCCTGTGCGGCTTGAGGAGCTTCGAAACATTTGGCAGCATGTCATCCGTAGGCGGGTTCCTGTGAAGGATCTACATAGAGAGGAGGGATCAGGGGAGTGGGATGACAGTGCATATCCACTTGACTCCACTGCAGATACAGATCACAGTTTCAGGAAGAGGAAGGAGAGGGTGGATGATGAGATTCAAAGAGCTGAAGACCTCAACAACCTGAAGAAGGCTAGGGTTGTATGGTCACCGGAGCTTCACAAACAATTTGTTCAAGCAGTAAATCAGCTCGGAATTGAAAGTAATTTTCTCTCAAGCCCCATTTTCAAGCACTTTGCATAAAATTGCTCTCCTCCTCTCTTCTCTTTAACTCAGCTCTACCTGTGGATTATGCAACCTGCAAAGACTCGTTCCAGAGATGCTCATGAAACACAGAATGCCTCAGACAACTTCATGGGTGTGGTTTTGCAGAGGCTGTACCAAAGAGGATATTGGATGTAATGAATGTGCAGGGCCTAACACGGGAAAATGTTGCAAGCCATCTTCAGGTCATTTTGCATATCTTCTCTGTGTAGAATCCCTGGGTTCTTTATCTCTTTCCTTGTCAATGCTACAATAGTCTTTGTGTTGGGGTTTGCCTCTTTCTGTGGAGCACTACCAGTCAACAGTCTTTGCTTGTCTGATTTTTCTCTTGCCTTTTGTTTGACATTTGGATGATGCTGTGTCCCATGGAGTGCCCACCCTTGCATTGTTGTTGTAAGGTCTTTCTAGCACCTCTTGTTGCACCAACAGTGACTACTTGTGTGTGCAGAAGTATCGGCTCTATTTGAAGCGCCTAAGTGGAGTGAACCCACAACCATATCCAGTGGCCTCTTTCCAGGCTGCCAAGAATGGTAGCTCTGGAGGTGTGATGCAGATTCAACCTGGAGGAAGGGCAGCAGCTTCTTCTTCTTCAGGTTCAAAAGGGTGGATTCTGGGGGGAGTTGGCCTTGGTAGAAATGTAGTGCAGAAAGACACAGTTGACAGGGGGTCACTGCAGGCACAGTTGCAACAGAAGCATCAGCAACAACAGCTGGCAAGGACCTTCGAAGGTCTCAACCAACCCACTCGGGATGTTGCTTTCACAGATCTGCAGAGAATGGGTTCAAATGATCTTGACCTGTTGATGAAAACAGAATATGATCCTAGTGGGCAACCACTGGACATTGCTAATGATCAGCTACCTGTCCTTGGAAATCTAAATGTGCTTGAGCAATTTGACTTGTCAGGTCTTATTGACTTGAGGGAGGGAGAGAATGCAGTGACTATGTCAAACCTTGGTACCATGAGCACACACAACACTCTGAATGCAATTACAATGGAAAATTTAAGGAGAGCAGAGGATATGGGTAGCCTGACAAGCTTAAAGCCAGGGAATGGTTTGGCTGGAGGGTTGGGCTTTGGCAGACCAAGAGGAGGGGATGATTGGGCCCCCTTGGAGAGCACGGGTCTGGCCGAACACTTGGCTTTGAGAAAGTTTGGTGGGGAGTTCACATCTGCCTCTTGCTTTTCATCAGTGGACACCTCAAGCCATGAAGGTATTTCTGAAACCAGCTTCAAAGATTACAATGATTTTGGGGGTCCATCAGATTTGCTTACTCCACCACATGATTTGCCACTTTCTTGAAACAGAAAATCCTCCCTTGGCCAAACAACAGAGTGATAGCTCTGGCTGGCGACTGGTGGGTGGGGTATCTGGTTGTGTCAGCCAACCTCTTACCATTACTAATCCTCAAAAAGTCCATGTATATTGAGTATTTATATCAAGAGGGAGAAGCATTCATTGTACCCTGGAATGCTCAGTGGATGGTCTAATTGTAAAACAGATACCATGATTGTAAATCTTTCTAGTGGCCAATCTTTATAGGGTGCATACTATTACCCATCTTCCTTAATATGTGGAGGTTGGTTTTGGTACTCCAAGTTCAATCCAAAGACCGTAAATTTGCAGTAAAGTTTCTTTAAAAGGGGCAAGAGACTTGATTGTTATTTGATTTTGTGCTACTTCTTACAGGCTCTGATTTAGAACATTAGCCTCTTTTCATTATCAAGTGATATGCTTTTGGAATGGTGATGAGGACAATCATTCGGTCTGCGGTATTAAGCGTTGAGGTGTCACATTTGAGAGATATACACAGGAGAAAACTGGGTGCTAAATAGTCACACAGTTTTGAGGCACCTTTGAACTTTGTGTTCCTACCTGAGCCAGAGTTTTCAAGTTCAGTGTTCATTTGGCTTCACAACCTGACCTGGCATTTCCAAGAAGAGGACTGATTTGCATGAGTTTGAATTTGGACCAACTGAAGGCTGAGGATTATGGTGTGGTTTTGTGGCAACTGCATTGGACTGTGGAATCAATATGAGTACATACCTGTGTTGGGATCTGGTACGTGGACTTCATGCTGGTGGTGGAAGCCTGGGTCTATGTACTTGTATGAAGAACCTACCAGGTTGGTATGACCCAAGCCACTACTAGTCTGTGCACTGGTATGAAAGAACCTCACAGGTTGGTATGATTGAGCCAATAGCAGTGTCTGACCCATAATTATTAGTTAATTATTTATTAATTAATTAATAGTTAATAATAATAATAAAGTTAATCATTAGTTCAATTTTGTGATGTAGCTGAGGTGGTGAGCATACACATGAAGATTTACCCAAATTTGGCTATAAACAAGTAAAAATATTTAAGCATCTTTCTATATTGTTGGCTACCTTTTGGAGGCTTATGTGAATTTGGCGATTTGAATTTATTTCTTTTCCGAAAATAGATTAATTCAAAATGGCGAATTTGGGTTGGTTTATTAAAATTTAAAAATATCCCTTTTTTGTAGGTGGAAATCAGATTTTCCAGGTTAAAAAGTTGCAAAAATTCTTCAAAAGAATAATCACTACTGTGTAGTAGTATTACAGCTTCATTTGTAAAGTTTTGACTATTGTTGTTTCTCAGTACCAAAGCGGTTTTCCGAGTTCTCACAACTGGAAACATGTTGAATTGATCATTATATACGGGATCATTATATACTGGAACTGATATATAGTTCCTGCATGTAAATTAATATTCAATAGTTGACACTTGCTAGAAGTATTATTGTTAGTGATTGATCTACTCATAATTGTACTTTTGTTGGAACTAAAATGGATTCTGACATGAATACTGTAGTACCTTGGTAGCTTTGACACTAATTATGTTTTTTTAGAGAATGTTGAAATTTTCAATTTTATTTTATTTTTATTTTTCAGTGAACACAAATTTGTGAAGGAAAATGGAGAACCTTTTTTTGAGATTTAAGAATGATATTTTCTAAACATGGAATCTCCAAAATTAATTAATTAAGTAGTTGACTTACATGTGTGGAAGCTGCCCCTGTAGGTACCCATCTATCATGCGTGATTCTTGAAAAATATTCCTGGACATTCGAACTGTCTGGAAAGTCACCTTGTCTTCACCCTCTCTTTGGGCTTGCTTTCACTCCCTATCCCCTCTTTCATTGGTATCTGCAAAGTAAGAAATTTTTTATTAAACCTCAGTATGAAATGTTGAAACTCAGCATTTAATGCACAAGGTTCAAGAGTAAATATAGTAGTTCTACAGATAGGAGTGAAAATATACGTAGCAGCAACTCAGCATTTAATGCACAAGGTTCAAGAGTAAATATAGTTGTTCTACAGATAGGAGTGAAAATATACGTAGCAGCAGTGCAGGCGCTTAGGAAAATGGAAAGACAGGATGAAACTCAGTTCACCACCAAAATTGGTCGAAAAATTAGTTCGGGTCCCAGCTATTTCGTTTTGTAAAATTTTCATTCCCAGTTACACGTTTGATACCTATTATGCCGAAACTGGCTATTCTCGCCCCCCTAATCGCCTGACTTTATCGATAACTCTATTGCCTAGTTTTTCAAACAATTTTGCAGAAACCCTAACAAATTACAATTATTTCCAAGCAGGACAAATGCCTGAATAGTGAACATTGATGATGCCTTAGGCAGAAATATAAGAAATCATGTCATGTGGGCACAGCTTTTCAAACTGTAAAAAGAAAATGAGGACCAAATGCCATACTTCACAAGCTCAGTGCTTGAAAGCTATTCCTTGGACCTTTAAACTTTTGATGCCAAAGCTTAAATATATGTGCACTGTAAAACTCCAAGTCCCATACATGTTGAATAGTCCAATTTGAGAAAAACTAAAAACTTAAATGCCTAATTTCACTAAATTTTCAAATCCATTTGCATAATATATTTTTCCACTATTCAATAAAAATTATGAAGCAAAGTGCCCAACTTAAGAGGCATGTCCGATTATTCATCCAAAACATAGTGTACATGCCATTATATTGTTGGGGGTGGAGATGCTCTTAACCTTTAAATATGCTTATTTGCACAAAGATAAAATTGCAATTGGCAAGCAATTTAATTTATAGATTTTTCCCAAATTAATGATCATAAGGCACACAAATGTAATAAATCATTATTTCTAGATGAGAGAAGACATGACCTTAAAACCACAACTAATAAAACTAATAATGAGAAATCCAATGTCCAATGTTGTCATAGTATATAGGCTTGTGCATGGTTTATTTTTAGTCTATGCATTGATAACAAAAAGACCTTACCTCACCTAAATATATTTATATTAAGGTTAGAATATAATGATCATAGTATTTTGGAGAAAGTCATTAATATATATGTTTCATTTTCTATTTCTTAAAACATATATGTTAACATGTATTTTACAAGGTTTCACAAAAAGTAAATTTCAAAAGTCATTTTATTTTAAAAAAAACCTACCAAGAACTTAATTTTATGATGCAAAAATTGAAAATTAATACATAATAATGAAAAATTGTTTCATTTTTGATCATTCAAGTAAAAACATTTAATGATTTTCGTGATGAGTTTTTTTGGTTATTTTATGTCTAATTTTCATGGAGACACACAAGTTTATAAAATTGTTTATTTGATTTTTAAAATTTCTTAATATGGATTAAATGACCATTTTATGGATTTAAATAAAAATTTGAATGGTCAAATCACGTTTGATTGCAAGGCAAATGACATTTTTAACAAACTTTTCCCAAGGGTTACAAGTTTTTAAATTTAAATCACTTGATTTGGATGCAAAATGAGAAAGTTATAAACCCCCAAAGTTGTAGGACTCATAATTTGTTAGTTTTTGGACTTTCCCTTGAGAGTCCTGGGGGAGACATGATTATTTCAATTTAGTCCCATGTGGACTTGATAAGTATACTATATGGAAGTGAGAAGTGACTCTTCCCAAGTTAGAGAGTGGGTTAATTTGAATTAACTTGTGGGTTGTTTGTGTTCCATTTTAACTTCGAAACGCACTAACTGCCCTTTTGTTTGATTTGTGTAAGATGTTCATGAACTTAATTTAAGAAGCTTGTCTCAGTCTAATCCTAAAGCTTCCACATCACCTTTTTTGTCCTAATGCATGAAGGTAAGGAACATCCTCAAGGATTTCAAGTCTTTTGTAATGCACTATATTAAAAAATTTACTTTGATAGCTTGTCATGTCAATCCTTTGGGATGTTTGAAGGTTTAGGTTTTTTTTTTTTTTTTGTGAAGCTTTATTAACTAGAATGGTTCCCATGCCCTCAAGATTTTTTTGGGCTTTTGGAGTAGAAAAAGAAAGTATTTATGCCATAAATGAGAAGAAGCATGGTAACATAGACTAAACAAATAAGGATATTTATTTTTATTTTATAACATGGGTTTAAAAAAAAAGTAGCATTGAAATGTGTGGAACTACAATGGAAAACCTTTTGTGCCCTCTATTACATTTAAAATAATATACTCAAAAAAAACTAAGAAAAAAAAAGGTTTTATAAATAGATAAAAACATCCCAAAAATGATGTCAAATTCATGTTTGGGGAACTTTCATCACAAAATACTTAATGTCATATACTTATGTTAGGATATGACATAAAAATCATCGTATTTTTCAAGGTGTTATAAAAAAAACATTATATTTTGTATTTGTTATAACATACTTAACACACACTTTATGAAAATTCCACATTGCAAAAAATAAGCTTCACACTTGCTTGCTTTTCAAACAAGACTTAAGTAAAAAACTTATGGACAATTGATAAAGAATATCTATCCATAATATTTAAATATTATTATTAACAAGATAGATCTTTTTTTTGCTGACCCCAAGCAAATGACTTTCGCAACATGGAAGGCTGGTTTAGCTCTCCATTAATTTCCTGGAATGCCAAACAAAAGCAATTCAACTGAAGTCTGCAGTTCAAGTACTTTACTTGCAATCTGACATTTCTTTTCTTTTTGCTTGGCTTCAATGATATATTATAAACTACAGTCACTTTTTTTGAAAATGTCTGGAATTTTATTTTTTTCGAGTAGGTTGTTAGTACATATTTGACTTAAACTATTTAGTACAATTATTTATTTAGCCATACATTTATTTATTTATATTTATTTATTTATTTAGCTGCTTCAACTATGTCGGTTATAGACATGCATGATGATGATGGTTGTCTGGGGAGGAGTATAGAAAGAAGTTAGAAGTTTCGAACCTTCTCTCCAACAAAAGGTCGAAAGGTCTGTTGCTCTCGACATCTTTTCTTCTGTTTTGTAGGGGATTTGGTAGAAAACTGCGCAAGACTGCAAAGGATAAAAAAAGTGCCAAAATCATATGTACGACTTGTTTGAATTACTCGGAGTATAATAATAATTTCTAAAGAGAGATGGCCATGATAGTGAAAGTAAGCAGCATAATAACGTCCTACCAAAACAGCAACTCCCTGGAGTTCTTTTTGTAAGTAAAATTATGTGATCAGGACTCCAAACCAAATTGACTTGGTCGCAAATGAGTCCATGCAAAATTCAACCCCAGATCCTTCAGCCATAATTCTCAAATATGGGGAGAGATCTTTGGGGCAAGGCATGTATTTCCAATTTTTATTTATTTTTTAAATCGATGACATTTTAAGGTGCCAGATGAAAAAAATAATAATAACAACAACAATAATAATAATAATAATAATAATTTTTTTCCACTTGTTTGTCCCAAACAAAAGACTTAAACCAGCTTTATTATTAGCCACATTTGTGAAGTCATTTTTTTTTCCACCAATATATATATATATGACCCTTGTAGTTTTGTACCTGGGCAAATACATACCAACCCAACTGACATTATAGATTTTCCTACCCAAGTTTATGTCCTACCTGACAGGGTATGAGACTAATCTTGCCTCAGGTCATATACCCTGGCCTAATAGGTTAGTTAGGTTTGGCTAATAGGTTAGGCTAGTTATGTTAGTTAGGTTAGGCTAGGCTAGTTAGGTTAGTTAGGTTTGGCTAATTTTACATATTCAAGACCAAAGTTGGGTGGGTATGTCCAGGGTTATCACAGATATAACACTATTGATATTGAAAAATTATGCCTGACTAAAATAGCCTTTCTCCATTATTATATGGGCAAAATTCATATGCCTTGTATTGTCAGCCATTTGTACGGATTGGGGATTGTACCCTTCCCATAGGCTTTTGTTTCTTCTCTTCTTAAATTCCTAATAAGACTTGATATACCATAGCCTAGGGTCAATTTTAACATCGACAAAATGAATAATATTTTTTTTTCAAAAAATGAATTTGGTTTTTCATTTTTAATTTTTAATTTTTTTCCATCATCTACCATAATATTGTGATATGAATAATGAAATTATTCAGTGTGTAAGCCTATGATAATTATGGTGATTTTCAACATGTCAATTTCATATTTTCACAAAATTTCATTTCACTATTTTGAGGATTATTTATTGACGAAACTGACCTTAAGGTAAGGTATTTGCATAGCGAAGACTAAACTTGGGTCGGTATGTAGGCCTATCCCAGATATCAATATGACCAAAAAATGGTAACATATGCCTGAGCAACTAATTTACCCCTTCCGCATCATATGGGCAATATTCATATGTGCTCATGTGTTCATTTGTATAGACTGGGGATGGTACAAAAGACTTGGGTATAAGAGAAGGCTTCATGTGTTAGTTTCACATAAATAAATGCATTTTAAAAATAATTTATTGGATATTAAATAATGCATTTATTTATGTGAATCTAACACATGAAGCCTTTTAACAATAAAGGAAAAATAAAATGAATGGTCAATCCTAGATGCATTTTACAATCTTGAAGCAATTTAGTGTTGTAAATTGTAAATACTAAATATGGACAATTTGTTTGTACAATGTTTTCAAAACTTTGGGAGGTAACATTTGAATGTTAATAACACTTAAGGTCGCAAAATCAAGTAAATAAAATCTTGTTAAATTGTGAAGATTTATCTCTAATTTAAAAAAAATAAAATTTGTAAAGTCCATTTCAATATTTGGATTTATGTTTTTCAAAATAAAAATTTAAGAAATGAGTTTTAAACATGTTTAAAGGATGAAAGCATCGTAAAATAAACAAAAAAAAACTAGTTTTCATTCTTATCATGTGACGGGCATGTGACATGCATGTAAAAACTTGCGAGTATTTTCAAATGAATGCAAGTACAACAAAAAAAAAATCCATGTCCTCTACTGAAATCATGAAAATCTACTTGTACAAATATTTTCAAAAATGAATCTAAAAAGTAGATAAAAAGTAGAATCATTTAATAAGATGAAAAGAAATGAGTTCAAAGGGATATTCTAAATATAAAATACTTAATTAAATATTTGTTTATTAAGTTAGGATATAAAGATAACTGTATTTTAAATCTATATTCTTAGGATTAAAAATATATTTTACTTTACATTTGTTGGAATGTACTTCCTTCGTACTTATATGTATTTTACAATAATTTAGACTAAAAAAAGAAGATTGCAAAGTTCTATTTGCATTTCAAATAATTAAGTAATAAATGTAGTTAAATAAATTGAAAGTTGAAATTAAATGCAAAATAATGAAAAATTAACTTGTCTTTTGTCATTTAAGGAAAAACATTTCAATGTGTAGCAATTTTATGATGAGTTCTGGTGCTATTTTCAATTTATTTAATTTGCATTGCAAGTAGACAAGACAACGTAAATTTGTCATAGATTTTATTTTGCATTGACCTTAAAATATGTTACTCTAAACTTAGATATGGAAAAAAATGTTAATTTTACCATCATTCGAAGGTTTTCATTGTAAGCCTAGTTCATTGAGTTTAAAATGAAAAAGAAATGGACCCTTAAGAAGGGCTTTCATTTGCCATTTCTAATCCACCATAATGTGCTTTTACAAGCAATGAACCAAGGGGTGGGACCTTATTATGGAGATGTTTTCCATAACAAGACTTGATTGTACTTAATTTCTCTTGAAATTTTTGATGAGTATTTCCAAAGGACCATACCTACCCAACTTTGTCATGATTTGAACCTTAAAATTTGTATCCAAACACATAAAGATCCATAAGTAGATCATCATGTAAGTTCCAAAAACATTTGGTACTGTGATTAGGATATATGTAATGCTAAATTTTAAAACATGGTATAATCCTTAAGAAGATACATACTTACGTTCAAACATGTGTAAGATCCCATTTTGTACTAGATTTGATCATTATTCATTTGGATTGAAACTTTTGTAGTGTTTTAAAAATTGAAGGTATGATTTTATTTTTCACTTAAATTTTTGTTAGGTATTTGTTGCAAAAAAGAAAATTATATTGTTATTGAAACCCATTTCAATGTGAATAACGTTTTAGTTACTTTGTCTTATAGGGAAAGGGACTTTATTCCCAAGGAATGTTTGTGGAGTCTCATCTTTTGATATGTGTGCATGTTCTATGTGTGCACAATTTTGTTAGTTTAACAACATTGTGCATTGATGTAATAACATATGATTACCATGTAATTTGCACAAAATTAACCTTAGGTGTGCATGCACAAGGATATTGTACACAAGCACACGACTAGTTCACTGACATTAATTCATGCTCTTTCATTTTTAGTTTTTCATGTAGATCAAGAAATTACTTGCATATATTTCTAGCAAACAAATAAAGAAACAAGGAGTAGTAATTCAACATAAAATTGATCAATTAATCTACTTAGTTCTTGACTATATACCACTTTGCATGATATTCATTTGTAACTTAATTTTATGGAGATGCTAGTGGATTAAAACTATATTGTAGTAAATATTATAGATCTTTGGTTAAGGTGGTACAAAAAAATGGGTTCAAGAGCAAATTCAAGATGCAAGGTGAGGGAAAGTAACTCCTACATGAAGTGGAAAGCCCTTGAGAGTTAAGAGACCACCTCCTTAAAACTCAAGAAGGGTCAAAACATGGTAAAATAGATGAAAAAAATCTTCACTTAAATCCTATCTCATTTATATAACTATAAGAAATAAAATAAAATTGGGTGAAAGTATGTGTCAACTGCCATCCATGCTATATATTAATATTTTAATAATTTAATTCTAAAAAATTAAATCAATGAGATTAAAAAGTACATTAAAAATACTTTACAAACTATTTGATATCAAGTGTTCAAATGTACTTTTATATTAAAAACATAATGAAATAGATATATACCAAGTTAGGATAAAAAGATCATCATTTATTCCAAAGAACAATTAAAGAAATTATACTTTCTTTTTGTTAAAACTTACTTAACACTTGCTTGACATGAACTTGAAATAAAAATCCACATTGGATATCAAAAGCTATTTGTATTTTAAAAACTTACTTGAAATTTACAATTTATAATGTGAAATTTGAAAATTAATGCACATTAGTAAAGAAGTATCTTGCTTTAGATCATTTGATTAAAGAAATGTAAATGTTCCACAAAAATGTTCACTTTATCTTACGTACGCTTAAAGATGATCTAAACCTAGTTTGGGAGTTTGGACTTCCAAGAAGTCTAGAATGCTTAAAGAGATTTGGAAATCAAATTGCCTCTTAATAAAATGATGCTCAATTCATTTGAAATCTTGAGAAGAGATAAAAAAAAGTGAAAATGCATGCTCAAAAAAACTTGTGATCCACCATACCATGCATTTGAATAACTTGTGATCCACCCTACCATGCATTTGAATATCGTCCTCTTTCATCTTAAGAACATATATAATTTTCTTGTAAAACAAGCTAAGTCTATTATGTTTGAGCTGGAAATGAATTTTTAAAACATCCCAAACATCTTAAATGATCTTTTTATTGTTTAAAAAACTTAACATGCATCATTTGACCATCTTTCACATTGTAAAGATTGTAATGGTCCTTACTTTCCATCCTTACACCCCATGTCGATTGATTTGTAGGTGTTTTTGGCCTCAATGATATTCCATGGGTGATATCCCATTTAAACCCTCCCTTACAAGAGGCATTTCCATTTTCAATAAAATTATTCCATGGTTTGATTTGTAGGTGTTGTTGGCCTCAATGATGTTCCATGGGTAATATCCCCTTTAAACCCTCCCTTACAATAGCCATTTCCACTTTCAATAGAATTATTCCATGGTTGATAATTTGTTTTAGATGCAAATCTTTTTAAATTTGAGTTATTTTGTGTTCCATATTAATGTGTTAAGAAGTGAAACATAGTCAAAAAATCCACCTAAGGGGGTGGACATTTTGTAAACTTTTATTTTTGTATCTTTTAAAAGTCATAAAGGGAGCACAAAAATTGGGATTGTCAATATATATTGAAATAGGCTTTATTACTTGCAAAATTTCAATGCTCAATTTGATGCAAATCAAGAGTGACCCTTTTGCATGTTTAAAGAATTCAAATTTTTAAAGTGATTTTTTTTCAAACATCATTTTTCTTTATCAAATGTGCATCATTCATTTTCAAAATTGGAAATATCTTAACATTGATGATTAAAAGAGAAAAACAAATTAAAATTGGTGAAAGCTTTTTGTACAACATATTTGAACACATTTGGTTCAAACATCCTTTTTGGTGAAAACATGGTAAAGTGGACCAAAACAAAAGTAGTACACACAAAATTTTCAAACAATTTTTGACATAATCACATGAAAATATATTAAAAACTTTTGTAAGTAGAGATATGAAACCATTATCTTCTCCATTGAGTTTATGGTAAGCTTTATACAAAATTTGAAAAGCTTTAGTATCATAAAAGTAGATTAAAAGTATGTTTGAAATTGATGGGGACCAATACAGGGTGCTCAAAGTTATAATTTTAAATTAAATTTTATTATAAATTAAAATATGCACATCTAGGAAAAAAATCAGAAAGGTTGATATTATGGTAGATAATTTATCATGAATCCTAAGAATGTTGCATTTAGAGATGCTCCTAAGTGCATTCCTTATAAAGCAAGCCTATTTTTAGTATATATATTTTTTACAATTCAAAAATATACAAAATTAAGTAGTTGCTAAGACTAGTAACAATATGTGTTAATGTGACTACACCCGTTATTAATTTTGCACAGATCTTCATCAATAATCCTTTGATTCAGAGTCTTATTGATGTTAGACCATGATTTTATATTCATAACATAGTTTACACTTTTCAAAAAAATATTTTGAATTATAAATTCTGTTTGACATAAATATATACATCTCAAACAAATGACAATCCTTACACCTCATCAAATGTAAGAAATAACATTATAAGAAATTAAAATAAATTTGGTAATAATTTTTTCAAGCTTTATTGAAAATTGCTTGAATCTAGTGACCACCAAGTGCTCCTCCTTGCAGTCACCACATGTTGAGTTAAGTTCAAAATTATCATTTTAGTCTAGAATTAATTAAATACATGTTGTCTCTCCTTGAGCATCTCTCCTTGAGCATCTTCAGTCATAAGAAATCACCTTAGACCCAGGCTAGTGCCTCTAAATACACATGTAAAAACTAAGTGAGATCTAAATCTTGCTAACAGGAATCATGTTGTAACTTATATGTTTTGGTGAATTGCCACAAAGACTGAAATTTTTGTACTATCTTCAGGAAATAATGCATCTTGTACAGGTTCATGATTTGTATCTATCAATAGATGCCTGCATAGACTTTCACACACATCACAAAGTTAATCCACATGAATTATGTCCCTTTGTAGAATAACTCAAGTTATAATTATCAAGGAAAGCACCTTTAATCCTGGTTATATATAGTCCTGACTTAATACCAAGATCCCCACAAGTTGTCATTCCTCAAGCAAAGCTTCTTCAAACTTCAAACCACCACCACCACCACCACCACCACCAACAACAACAACAGCAGTTGACAAATAGGAAATTTGTTCCCTTGTGAGAAGTAAAATGAGCTCCACAACAGTAGTGGTAGTAGTAGTAGTAGTAGTAGTATTGGTTCACAGTAGCTACACAAACATGCAGTCAAGCAGATCATGCATACATAGATAGCTGCAAGAATATTGATCACGTCTCATGAAAAGCAGCTAACTTAGCAGTGCTCAACACCTAATTTCCCACATGAATCTTGGAGTTGTTATTGTTTTCCTGGGTATTTCAAGACCTTATATTCAATCAGCTTCTAATTCCTCAATATGAATACTACATATATAATAAGACTTGCAAACTTATTATATATTATATGATGTCAGAATTTATACAATCCTCTCAACTTGCATACATTTGGATCACACGGTACTGATCATAGGTCTGCACACATGTAATACATATATCATATAGTTAACATGACGACAGACATGCAGCACTAGGTCTAGTGCAAGTTGTTTCGAACGAGATTAATCTGAAGATTGAATAGAACTTCTACTTAGGACCGTTTATAATAACATTAATCCATGATATTAACGAGCTAATGCTGATCAGACATGAATGTAAAATTGCTGATCATCCATTAATTACATGATCAATCAAGAATTTCAAGAAATCTCAAGAGATTAAACTACTACTACCTAATTGCAGCTGCAGGAAGCTGTTGGATTCTAGTTATAATTCTATAGCTAGTCATGCAGCGACGTTCATCAGCTGGCAATATTTGATCCACCCACCCCCCGCGCAAGTTGAGATCGAGATCTAGTTCAAGACTTTAAAAGCTATAACAATGAGTCCTGCAGCAGCAGCAGCAGCTGCTGCTGCTGATCCTGCTCATAAGGAGCACTAGATATATTCAGAGCTAGCTGTTCAAGATGACGGGTGTTACCAAAAAAAAGCAACTAGCTTAATGCTTGCAACTGGAGGAACAAGTAGATTCTAGATTAATCTAGATGAGCACTAGCTGATTAATCTAGGTCATTCCATAGATGAATCCACTAGTTAGATAGTAATAATACTAGTAATAATACAACAAGCTAGGCAGCAAGCAGCTAGTACTGGTGAATCATCTCATGTGCACCTGGATCCTGCCGAACTGATTGGATTAATGTTTACAAGTAGGTGGAAGTGGATCGAGAAGAATTAGATGGGTAGTTAGTTTTTCTGGAACAAAACTTCTGTGATCAAGTCCTGCACACTAACCGCGTCAGAATATGTAAGTATGTATGCATGTCGATCGTCGTCCGGTAGCCAGCTTTGACCGCAATTAGTACTTTGCAGCAACACTTGGAAGAAATTACTCTGAGCTAGTTGAACTATTTTTGTATCAACGCGCAGCTTCCCGGGGTGGGTGCGAACTTACCGCGTGCACTTGGGGGAAATTTTTAGACCCTGTGAACCAAGTGCCTGGATTTTTAAATGTACACTCTTTCATCCCTAGCTGCACAAATTTGCAGCCAAGGTGCAGATTCCACACTAGTACTAGCTGTAGTGCTGGTCTGCAGCATGGGTTGTAAGCTGTTCTCTAATGATCCTAGCTCTGGTTTAATTACGGCTGCTGAATTAGTACCTGTAACCGGAGGAGCAGCAGCAGGTCTGATCTGAAGCTGCTTTAGTACCGGGACTACTGGCCCTGACGTCTTCGTTTCCAGTATCAGCTGCGGCTGCTTTGAACTAAAGAGCTCGACTCCATCGGCCTGATCTGCTGCTGCTGCTGCTGCTCCTGCATCGTATTCCCAAGAACTTATATTTGAGACTCGAGGCCGCTTCCTGTGCAAATGTTGATGATCATGATCATGAGCTGTTGCTGCTGGTGCTGTTGCTGCATCGTTAATGTGATCTCCCGCGTTGCAGTCGGATTCCTGCAACCGCAAAGGCACACCAAAAAGCTTCGGTGTATTCATGATCGGCGTATTGATCTTACCAGCTGAAGCAGCTGATTCTTCTTTAGTTTTCATCATGAGTAGCTTGTTGTTGTTGTTGTTGGTTGCATTGGCGCTGGATGCTATCTCTCTAAGCTTTCCGTCTAAGAAAGAGAGAGTGGAAGCTTTGGGTGTAGCCGAATCTCGAGTACTGTGAGCTGCAGCAATTAGATACGCGGCCGGACTAGACTGCCGGACATGAAGCTGCTGCTGCTGCATTAACCCAGATCTGGTTGTTGAATCTAGAGTCGAAGGAGGTCGAAGAGGGGGCAGAGCGCCTGGTCCAGCTCCACAAGTGCTAATTGCATGCAGCTGCTCTGCATTTGATCTGCTCATTACCTGGAGAGATAGCTCACGAATCTGCTGCTTTCTTGCTGCTGTGTCCAGCTGCTCTGTTAGTACCGAGTCTCTAATAAACTTGCAGGTCCCTACGCGACCAGCTGCTTCACCCGACGCCGCATGACCGGTAAGAACACCACCAGCAGCTGCAGAAATGATCCTGCAACTTCACAAATATTCAACACCCAAAATCTGAGTTATAAGCTGATGACCCATGATTCAAGCTCGAAAAGATCTTAAGAAAGAATAGTATAGCGGCAAGAATGATCTGAATATTCCTACCTCGACCTTATCCACGCGGGATCCTGCAAAGCTGAGCTTTTGGATTGCTGCTGAAGGATCACCATAGATTCATCGTACAGTCGACGGAGTCGGGAAACCTCGGAGAGCAGCAGACTGTTGTCTTTACGCAGCCGCTCATTTTCGTCGCACATGAAAACCGCCGCATGAGTCGAGGTTGCAACACCAGCAGGTGCCGCCGCAGACGGCGTCGACACTAGAAGGTGATGATGAAGTCGCGAAGGGGATGATAATGGGGAGGTGCCGGAGAGAGGCGACCATGTCTGCACATCCTCGTTGGAAATTGACGGTGAATGCGAGCGGGAGCTCAATTGTTGCGCGCCTGAACCTGCTGTGTTTGATCCATGAGATTGCAAACTTTTCCTCCTGTGGATCTCGCACAACAATTGCTTCTCCCCTCGCCTGAAGAACTCGTTTGCGAATTCCCAACGATCCGGCACAATTTTCCTGAAGCCCTGAACGCGGATATTGTAAAAGGTCACATTAGTTTCTGCTAGAATATAGACACTTACCGGAAGGAGTACAACTGAAGTAGCAGCTTACAATCTGATCGATGTACTAGACTATAACTTGTCTCGTGCTGGAAGCTCCAATTCTGCAATCACCCAGCACAAGCAGACGAAGAAGCCGAAGAAGAAGAAGGAAGAACTACTACTACTCACATAAGTGTTGAGCTGCCGGACGAAGCTGGAGAAGTTGTTATGCTTGAAGTAGTTGGGAAGTAAATCTCTGGCGAACTCCGGGGGCCGCCACACCACAAAGGTCGTATTATCCTCTCCCCACGAGACAATGTCGTCAGTGGCTGGATCGTTCACAAGATAGTAAGTCTTTGTGAGGAAAGGAGCTGGCACGGATCGGTGACAATCGTAGGACAGCAAGCTCACCGCTTCCGTAGTATCGAAAGAGAGCGACATAGCTGCTACCGCGTTGTCGTCGTCTTTCTTTGTACAACAATTCTTTAGCAGAATCCACGCGGAGTCGATCGATTGTCCAATACTCAGAAGAAGCTGACAGGCGCGCTGCTAGTCTCGAGACTGAGGGCTGTTGCAGCAGCAGGACGACGTTATTACTTCGCTTTGTGTAGCTAGCTAGCTAGCTGTTGCCGCAATGATATACTTCTGTTTTACATGATCAACGAGGTGGAGCTGACCTCATCCGCGAATTGCAAGCATCTTGATCAAAGTTGCCACAACAGGAACCCGTGCAAAATCTGGGATAGTCGCCTCGCTCCGGCACGTCCACCTTATCATTCCCTTAGCGAGGATCATGAAGAAGAGCAGACCGTGTCAGAAGCAGAAAAATATGTAAGGAAGGACGTCCTATCGAAGCCGGAAAATCTCACTCCAGACTGCGGCTTAATTCAGGAGCTTAGAAGGAGCTGCGCCTGGCTTATTATATAATACTTGATTGCAGCAGCACTAGAAATGAAGGAAGAAGAGATCTGCAATGAAATTGTAATGAGGCGCTGCAGGTCTTACGACGCGATGGTTGAAGACATGATGAGAAACGATAAAGTCTGATCTTATTGCGAACAAAAATATTACATGAGCAGCAGCAGCAGGTTCGCGATCAAACACCACGAGACCTTATGGGTAACAATTGGAAGCGTGAGTACACCGCTGCTGCTACACTGTTGCTGGTTCTTAAGGGTCCATAGCATGAAGAAGCTCTTCTTCTTCTTCTTCTTCCAACAACTTTCGAGTTTTCCACAAAATCTATAGTACGGCCACAGAAACTAGATCCAAGATCCAACAAAACCGCTGCAAATCATATGAGAGATACATAAGAACAATACACTGCGGCTTCCTCAGTGCGTTACAATTCCGTTTCTCAAAATCAGTTGATAACAATAACGTTTGCGACAGAAGAGAGAAGAAACACATGCACTGCCGGCTACACAACTGATCAATACGCCGAAAGACCAACTACATGAGAGACAGAACTGGTACACACACGTGTAGCAGGACGACGACGATACGAAAGTGCAGGCCCGGTGATGGTCAGAAAAAAGAATCTTCTCTTTCGATCTTTCTTTCTTTCTCGAGTCTTGAGCCGTGACCACCACAAAGCAAGTTCTACAGGAAATGATCAAGAACAACAAGAAGAAACGAAACAAAAATGGAAACAGTACTGCTGCAGGGGAGATAGTAGTACTAACTAGTACCAGATGTTCCAACTCTGCTTGAAGATTTCAGGATTGTCTAAGAGTCGGACAGACGAGAAGGTTACGACATGGTTTTGGTGCAAAGAAGAAGAAGAAGAAGACTACTACTCCTGAGGAATGTTATGAGAGGGTTTTGGTTGCAAAGACGAGCGAAAGGAAATAAGAAAAACAGAAAATCATGGCCACAGAGAGCAAATTAGGAGCAAAACACAATTGGAAAAGGAACCAAGGAAGGGAGCACGAGAGCGAAGGAGAGAGAGAACACGAGAGCGAGAGAGAGCACGAGGGAGAGAGAGAGGGGGAGAAGCAAAGAGAGAGCAACCGAGCGCGAGAGGGGAGGAAAAACCCGCAGCCGGTGCCGGTGCCCGCGTCCCTGTACCCGGGCACCCTCGTCGTGAGGGGACAAGGGACCCACCACGGGGATGAATGAAAAACGGTCTGAACAGAAAACAAAGGAAGAAACATGAAGACCTCAATTTTGTTTCTCGGGTACTGTGGGCTTATTCGTGGATGAATAAAGGTCGGTGTCATGGATTAACATAATATTTTCGTTTACTAGTGAGTGGAGGGAGTCCAAGACCGCTTTGGCAACACGTCCATTTGCAACTAAGCCCTCTTTCTCAACAAACCCATACATACCGAAAAAAAAACCATCCATATTTTATCATCCCTTCCTATGCACTAACTAAATTAACTAAATTGTGTGTGTTTTTCACCTTACAACTCAATGCACACATGTTGGTGCAACTTCTTGATTTGAATCTTGGGTGGCCTTGAAATTGTGAATATGGGTAGTACGAGCAAAATCAAATTTGAGGAAAACTAAAAAAAGGGTGGGTTTTTTTTTTTTGTTTTTTTGGTTGTTCTTCTTCTTCTTCTTCTTAAGTTTTTTATTATTTTATATATTTTTAAATTTAAATTCTTTTCTTTTCTTTCTTCCCTAGCAAATCATTAAGAGTTTAATTTGACTTACTAATTATTTATTTATTTGTCCTTTTAAAAAAAACAAAAAAAATGTAGTGTCATAATCAATCATCAAATGAACTTTGAAACAACAAAGGGATTGATGACATTGGAAAGTGAAGCAAGAAAGGCTAGTAAACTATTGACAAAACCATGGTTGAAGAGTAAAGTCCAAGAGGGTAAGGTTAGAAGAGCACTGAGGTGAAATGCTACATACAGCCCTAAAAGGCAACTTGAGATGTCTTGGGGAGGGGGGGAGGGGAGGCTTATATGTGTAATTCCCATATTTCTCAATGCACTTGGGACCTTACAACAAATTTGTTCTAGTAATAATGAAAGTTAAATGAAGGATATAATGGGTATGCAACCATGTATGTGCATACCCTTTAAATCGTAAAAATTCAAAATGATTTAGGGTTTGTTAATCGAGATGTTAATACCACTTTTCTAGGGCCTCACAAGTTCCAATTTCCAATGAAAGAAAAACAAACTCAAAAATTAAAGAATAAACAATTAAGTTTAACAACTACAGACCAAGAGTCCCAACAACAAAATGGGTTTTTATAAAAAAAAAGAAAAAAAAAAAAAAAAAAAAATTTTTAAAAAAACATTAAAAATCCCAAAAAAAAACACAAAAATTTTATCCCCCAAATCACACAAATTTACAAAAAAAAAAAAGAAAAAAATTAAAAAAAA
>Ga0116231_10006932_pt1 | contig 21177 bp, 17 predicted proteins | sample S1TSphgellanicum_2_FD_89695 | JGI IMG/M metagenome (GOLD analysis project Ga0116231, IMG submission 89695) | Host-associated microbial communities from peat moss isolated from Minnesota, USA - S1T2_Fd - Sphagnum magellanicum MG | ecosystem: Host-associated > Plants > Peat moss > Unclassified...
ATGACCAAAATAGTTGAAAGTTGATCTTGTAGTTGCAAATATTCTCAAATCTAGTCGCAAACGACTATAAGTCGCATGTAGTCGTAAATTGACTGGTTACATTTTGGCTGATTTCTACTAGTGCATCTTCCTCTAGATCACCCACAAGGATGGGGGGTTTCAATGTACCTCTCTATGTTTTTTTACGTCTTTCCACCATGCTAGAAATACTAATAATAATAAAATTGATTAAATGGGTTTAACAATCTAAGATATGTAATTCCTATCCCTTGGTTATGCCAAACATGGCTTGAAAAATGGCCACCAACATTTTAATTTTTTTTGGTAAGACAAACACAGGGTTTGGTAACGATAGGACAGATAGGGACAAGGAGATAGGGGTAGCAAGATAACTATGTCAATATATAGACACAAACATAAAGAGGTTAAACAAGGCAGGGGTTTAAGGTTTAGGGATGAATTGGATTGAGGATGGTACACCAAATTTCTTTCTAAAACCATTAATTGAATTAGAGCATGTCATTCCTACTTTATTGGAACGTAACTTGGATTGTACAACTAACTTTGGTCCAAAACTATTTATACAACTAGATCGTTGTTAATTTTTTTTTCAACACAAGTCCCAATTTTCTTAGTAATTAACTAATACTTTGTTGAAAAGGAAGGATAACAGTTGTACTTCGTAGTTAGTTGGCAACTTTTAATCGGTTGCACAACATTAGCTCTATTTTCACACTAAAACATTATAAGGGAAAAACAAACCATATTGAATTTATTTTTCTAAGCATTGACATTGAAGGTTTGGGAATTTGAAGAAAAACCTTGCCTAAAATTATACAACGGTTTCTATCAAATTAAAACTTCACCCAAATCGGAACCAAAGGTTCTCTTCAAAATTAATAACAAAACAACATTGGTCCATAACTGTCCTTACTTCACAACCCAAACTAGAACCAAAGGTTCGTTTCAAAGCTTATAACTTAACAACATTCATTTTATTTATTCCACCTATGTTCTGTGCCTAGCCACGGGACTAGCACCCAAATGTCATTTTGTCCAAAAACTCCCAAGTCCCGAAATTCTCAAAATTGGGATTCCCACGACTTTGGGGGCCCATAATTTTGCGTGCAGACCTTCGATTGAGATGAGGTCCAAAGAAAAGTTGTAGCCCTTGTCGAGAGCTTTCAAACGATATGTGGAATGCCACTTGCACACAAGGAAATTGGAACAATTCCCGACTTTTAATGGTTAGGAGTCAAATTGCCAATTTGACTCTCGACTTTTCTTTTGGCCATAAATTGATTTTAAATGTCCAAATGGGTCATGCGAGCCCATTTCAAACATCTATGTTCTAAGAGATTTCCAATGATATAAGCAACTTTTCAATCCAATGGGTTTTGAGTCCTACAATTGTTCTCTGATGATTTGGGAGTCCATCGGGACTCCAATTCCCAAAGTGGGAGCTTACTTGGGAGTGTGAGGGTTCATTCAGTCACATTCTCTTACACTTTCGGGAGCATGAGATGTGACTCCCAGGCTTCCCTCTTGGCCTGCACCCTTGCAAGCACTTGCTTTGGTCGTGAGCCCAAGGTTAGGGTTGTGACAAATGGCATGATATATAGGGTAAAGAAACATGATAATGTTAGATGTTTGGTCGTGGTAGGATTAGTTTAAGGTAATGGTAGATGGGGGGGGGGACACACTAGGCGAACACACACACATACACATTGTGGAGAATTCTATTTCAAGAGGCAAAAAACCACAAAATGCAAAAAACAAAGATCTTACCTTCTTACTATTATGACGATGTTGGAAGAAATGGCCAAATGCGGATGTGTGATGGTGTGCGAAGGTTGTTAATTTGGTGATGGCAAGATAGAAAGGCATGCATGTTTTTAGTGGTGATGGAAGCAATTTGTTGTAACATAACAATGCAATGTTTCGAGCATGGGACGCGCAGCAGCAGCATGTGCAATGGTGGATAATAGAGGCACACAAGGGTTGTTGTTGATTTGGTGTGGTAGAATAGACAAGCATGTGGGTCTTTTTTTTCTAATTGCGATGGAGGCAAATTATTGCAATAATGTATATAATGCATTGAGCATAGGAAACACTATAATAACATAACGCCTTAGTGATGGAGGCATTGTAGCAACGTCATGTTTCAACAATGGAGGCTAGACGTGGTACTTATAGCAACCCAATGCATGCTACAAAAATGTTGTGAAAGAGAAGAGAAGAGAGGTGATGGCAAAGATGCCTACTCCAACAATGTTGTTGAAAAAGAAAATAATAATAATAATGAAAATGAAAAAAAAAGGAAAAAGAAGAAAAGAAATGATGGGTAGGTAGGTGTTTAGGTTTCAAATGGACGGGGAAGGTGAGGTCAATAAATGAAAAAAATAAAATAAATCCTTAATTTAAATTCATTTAAAAACAACATAAATGACCTCATCCCCCAACTGGTGCACTGGTGGGTGTTGGGTCACAAGGGCCCCAATTCACGATCTTGTTATTTACATCAATAATTAAATAACCTATTTCTTTCAAACCACCTTAATGTTGTTCGTGTAAATGGTTAAGGATTTACATTTCATGTAAATGTAAATCCCATAATGAAATTTATTTACACTTTGTGTGAGTGTAAGCGGGAAATGTGTGATATTCATTTACATTCATGTAAAATATGAGATGTGTAAATATGAAATTGGGTAATTTATTTATGTCATGTAAAATAGTGTAAGTGTAAAAATAAATATATTCATATGATTTTACACAACCATGTAAAAATTGTAAGTGCAAAACAAATACATTTATATGGTTTTATGTGTCCATTTAAAACAATGTAAATGTGAGACAATACAAAAAATATGATTTCTATTTGGGAGGGGGATTTCATAAATTTTTGATGATGGGCCAATCAAATGAATCATTGCAAAAATAAATAAATAAATAAATAATTGTGCTTTGGGATACACTACAATTAACTAAGTTAATTAACATGAATCACAATAAATATAATAAATGCATACAAGCTACAATAAATATACTCAATAATTGAAATAATTATTCAATATTACTCATAATAATAATAATAAAATTTATATTCAAGCAATGAGGTGAAGCAAAATGTGCATTCAAGATATTTCTTGGAATAACACCACGACCATAGTCCCATATTGATAGAAAATGATAATGTTTGGGCAATATCAAAATACCATTATTTTTTGTGAAAATCCAATCAAAGTGATCCATTGTGGGGGAAAAAAAAAGAGAAAAAGATATGAGATGCACCCACAATTAATTAATATGGATCTGTAAGAAGGTATGGTCATTAAGAATATATAATATATAAATTTACATGCCCCAAAACAATTACACAAGGTTGTGTAAATGTATTTGACAAATATTTACATTGAAGTTAAATAAATGTAAAAAAACATCATACATGACAACAATATAAATGTAAGAGTAAAAAGTTCAAATGTGTAAATGTAAATGAGATAGCTTCCTCCCACGAGAGGTACTAGCTCTAGCCTTCTTTGGTTCTTGCAGGTTCTGTGTGTGCTGGCCTTTCTTTGGCCTTCCCTTTTGTCTTCCTGATGGTTCCGATCATTGATATATTACAAATAAATAAATAAAATAAAAAATGATTTACATTTACATAAGATATACACACTAGATATACAACTATTGACACTTACACACACCATTGAACCAAAGGGAAATTGCAAAGAGCATAGAAAACGCTCATGAAACAATTTAATAAACTCTTAAATAAACTTGAATATAAAGTTTCACTCTATTGTGTTTACAAGTGGCAAACCACCTATCAATCTTACCTTACCCACCTACATGTACATGAAAAGTTAAAATTTGAAATTTGCGATAAATAATCATGAACCCACAAAAATAAAATAAAAAATAGTGTTATGATGCAAGTAAATCCGCAACACAAATTTTATGGACTCAAATTAAAAGAAGTAAACTATGAAAAAAAGAAAATCTAGCATTGGATGTAAACAGATGGAAAACATTTTCACACATTGTTGTTGTTTTAAAAAAAAAGTCTTTAAAATAAAAATATTTGGATAATCCTCTAGCAAGACTAAATTCATGAACTTAGATTTAGCTTTTGATCGGTATCCACAAATGTGACATGATTTTACTACAAAATTGATTCATTAGAATTTGATTTATGGATTTTATGAATTACAGAAACACAATGTATGCATTGTAACAAAAATTTGTTCATCAAAGTAAATTAGATGCTCCCAATAAAAATATTCAAATTTTTTAATTTTTTATTGTTAAAGCATTATTTTTGAATACATGAAAATAAAAATTCTATTGAACCAATGATTTTTTTCACAAAAAAATTGGAATTTTTTTGGAGTTTGAAAATTTTCTAGTGTAATTTCGACTAATATTGGCTTTTTGGAAAATTTCACCAAATTTTCGATGTCACATAATTGGGGGGAAAAAAAAGCAAAAAAAAAAAAAACCCTCCATGGAACATACATATCAAAACTTTGGATTCGATGAAAATAAATGGAAGTTTTCATCCAAGTCATGTCATCCTGAACAAACATGATCTGTGAATGTGAAAAAGACCAAGGTCGTTTGTCTTTGGGAGCAGAGTGAACTCCTCCCCATTGCACTATGATGGATCACCTGTTGAGGAGGTTGCATCCTTCCGTTATCTAGGAATTGAGTTGCACCAGAGCGGGTCATTGAAGACCGCTGTCGAACATTTGGCGGCAGCCGGGCAAAGAACGGTATTTGCTTTGAAACAACGTTGCACTGACCTAAAAATAAACGACCCAGCCATTGTGTGCTAGTTATTTGATGCACTAGTCAAGCCAATTTTGAGCTATGGTTGTGAGCTGTGGGTTGATGAGCCGGCCACCAAGTCCTTGGAGGCCATCGACAGAAGCTTCCTGAAAAGCCTCTTAGGTGTGAACGACACCACTCCCAGTCGGATAGTTCTAGCAAAATTTGGCAGGTTCCCACTGATCCTATTTTGGCGTCAGCAAGCATTAAAATACAAAGCCAGGATGTCCACCTCGCTGCCATCCCGCTTGATGAGTTTAGCATTCAGTATTCAGCAAGCTCTGTCAAGTAGACAAAAGTGCTGGCTTCGTAAGTTGCAAAATTGGGATTCAGAAGGGGATACTCAGCCCTCTTCCTAAGTGCCCCCAAGTATGGCAAGCCTGCAACGGATCTTTTTGGATTCTTCGGGTGGGGCCAATAGGCTTGCAAACTACTTCAGACTGTATGACAGCAGTGCCTATGGTTTTCAACCATACCTTAACCTTGTGGACAATGTACAGCTCAGAAAGTGCCTTTCACGCTTCCGTAGCCTTGTGGACAATGTACAGCTCAGAAAGTGCCTTTCACGCTTCCGTAGCCTTGTGGACAATGTACAGCTTAGAAAGTGCCTTTCACGCTTCCGTAGCCTTGTGGACAATGTACAGCTCAGAAAGTGCCTTTCACGCTTCCGTTGTTCTAACCACTGCTTGGAGATTGAAACCGGCCGCAGGACCAAGCCCTTGAAAACTCCCATTTGTGAGAGACTATGCAAACAGTGTAGCTTAGGTGCGGTCGAAGACGAAGACCATTTTCTGCTTGTGTGTCCAGCCTTCGAACATATTCGTGACAAGTTTAGGCATCACTTGCCAATAAGACCTATTACATCTATACATGAGTTGGTATCATGTCAGAACCAGTCTGCTCTTGCTAGGTTTATCGAACAGTGTCTCCAAATCAGGACACAGTAGTCATGTCCGCCTAATGGGTCTCTCTGGCCCGAGGACAGGCGTAAAATTGTAACTAACTAACTGTAGGGCCGCCTGATTGTGGGTCATCGTTGGCTACGACCTAGCCAAATGTATGGCCTCATCGATGAAAAACATCCACGGAATTGTCTCTTTGATTGGTAAAATTCATTGGATGTCGAATTCATCCCCTCGTACAATCCACTTACTATTAGGGTTTATGGTTTCCCGAGGAGCACTTAGGGTTTAACGATCCTAGGGTTTAAGGGCAGCGTCTCTCCCGTATCTTAGAGAATTGCAGCGAGCACGGAACCAGCAGGAGATGTAGCGGGAGGGAAGGAAGGAAGAAGGAAGGGAGGATTAGGTTGTTCGAGAGCGTGGATGGCAGGTTTTGTTACAGTGTGAAGAAGCCATGGCTTCAGTAGCTTTTGTTACTCCCTCATCTGCGTTTGTTTCTTCTGCCAGTGTTGTCATGCTTCGTTCCCGGCCTAGGTTCACTCACGTCCTTGTTCGCTCCTTCCTTTGCGCGCAACAACGAATATGTCTGAATCCCTGTAAAGCTTCTCGTTTGATTTCCACCGGGCAACTCGGTCACATCTCCCGGATTCTAAGCAGGTGAGTACGCGAAAACGTTTTCTTTCTGATTTTTTTAGGGGTTAAGGGTTTTAGGGTTTGTGTTAGCTCAATGCCAAACTGTTGTTCGGATGAAAAAGCACGAGGTAGTGGTGGTACTTTTGGCTGCCGAATTGTCACAGTTTTACAGTATGTTATACCGCGTCTGCATTTTTTTTAAAAGCATAGAAGAACATGATTTTTGTTATTGTAATTATTTTTAGGGTTTCCTGGAATGAAAGTCTTGCTTGAATTGATGAGAGATAAGACTGAGTAGTTCTGATGGAGTTGTTGTAGAAATACTGCTTAGTTCCAGCAATGAAAGGGTGCCAAGATTGTAGCAGTACTGCTACAAACTTTCACATTGTGAGCAATTTCTAGGATAGCCTTCCTTCCTAGAAGAGAGCCCTCTTCTCATCATTATTCCATCAGCAAATTCTGTAACTGGTGAATTGAGCAGACATGATCTGACCTCTTCTTGTAATTGAATACCACCAACTACATGTGTAGGATGAGAAAGTTGATCACATGGCTGTTAGAATTGTAAATACCCAATTCAATGCAGCTAACTACCTCTGTAGCAGCTGTACTCAGCTGTATTCAGAGCATTGATTCTATGGTTCATCCCATATAGAATTGCTAGGGTTTTCTGTAATTTTCATTGGCACAATTTGATCTAGAAATCATGTTTATGTCACCTGACCTTCTCACAGTGAAGGTGTATAAGCCCTTAGAAACAATCAGTGTTTGCAGTGACAGAAATGCAAACATGTAAATAGTTTGTAAGTCCTTTGATATGATTAATGTGTGCTATGACATAAGGCAGATATGTAAATGGCGTGTAATGTTGAAGAAGAATATCAAAAGAAAGATTCTATATCTCTGAGTAGGGATGATTGACTTCCTGAGAGATTTGAAGTGGCAAAAGCCATACACATGAATGACAATGTGCCATGTGTGAGGTTTGACATGTGAGTAGTGGACCTGAGATGGTACCCTTTTTGCAGGCATTTTTCTACTGTTGGGAGGCCAGTTCATCTGGAGAGGGATATACAGCAGCAACCGTGGAGGACAATAACAACAGCAAGTGTTGCAAGTGAAGCTCCTGCTTCTGAAGTCGTGAATGCATATGATGCAGGCCAGATTCAGGTGACCCTCTGCATTGTTTGAGCATGCAATGTGATCTGAGTTATGTTAGACTAGAAGCCTTGTGTACTCAAGCAGAAATATGAGGGGCATTGAACTTTTGACCTTTAGCTTTCTAGTCCTTTGTAACTGATTGTTTTCTACAGCCTGATTTTGCAGCAGACTGAGACAAGTTGCTAATCTGGGTATGGTGCTTCAATACAGGTGCTGGAGGGTCTGGACCCAGTACGCAAGCGCCCTGGCATGTACATTGGTAGCACCGGTCCTCGTGGCCTTCACCATCTGGTTGGTCTCCTTGTTTCTGTACCTCAGCTGGTCTGCTCATTAATTTTTTGCTTGGTTGTAAAGAAGATATTGGTGCCATTTTCTATCTAGCAAACCTTCTCAGAGGAAATTTATCTGAGTGTCTAAAGGAAGACATGTGTACTTATTGTTTGTAAATTGATTTGACATGTTTGATCAGCTGGGTTCTTTCTGAATTGTCTAAGGGAGCAGGCCAATGACAAGAGGGTTGGGTGCTAATCTCATGTTGTACAGGTGTATGAAGTACTAGACAATGCAATTGATGAAGCACAAGCAGGGTTTGCTTCCAATGTAGACATTATCCTGCATGCAGATGGTTCTGTCAGTATTACTGACAATGGGCGTGGGGTAGGTGACACACTCTTGCTCCTCAGTGTTTTGGTTATATGTGTTGTCTGGAATCCTTCTGATCCCTTCCTGTGGAACTTGGAGGAAAGTTCTCAGTGGAAGTTTTCTGATATTCTGTGTTATACTGCAGATACCAACAGACATCCATCCAGTCACTGGAAAATCTGCACTGGAAACTGTTCTTACGGTATGGGTGTACAATATTTGCCTTTTCTAGTACAAGGAATGATACCAAGAGCCCCATAGTATGATTGTTGGTTGCAACACTTAAGGGTGTAGTATAATATTTTTGAAGGCTCCTGGCAGCAATTTGAGTCTGACTTCCCATCACCAGATAGATCTTGTGCTGTGAAGAACTTCTGATTATCAGGCTGGTGCCTGTGCATTAGGCAAGCTGCTGTTGTTACAATTTATTGTCTATGACTGAAAAACTTGGGAGATACAGTATAAATGCGGGATTGTTTCCCAAATTCTTTGGCACACAAAAGTTAAAAGGACAAAGGGTAATTTGTGTGTGGTGTAGGTGCTACATGCAGGTGGTAAGTTTGGAGGGGAACACAGTGGCTACAGTGTCTCTGGTGGCCTACATGGTGTGGGTGTGTCTGTTGTTAATGCACTCTCAGAGGTATGCTCTGACATCGTGCAATTCCTTGTGTCCTTCCTGCTTTCTGGATGACTCCATCACTTCAATTTTACTTGTATCCAAGCTTATCATTGATTTTATCTTCTGTTCACTGGGTTATAATAAAAACTGGTGTGAAACAGATGCTGGAGGTGACTGTTTGGCGCAATGGACATGAGTATAAGCAGGAATTTGAGTTTGGCAGGCCCCTTGGAGAACTCAGCAAGCAATCACTTCCTATTGCCCAGAAAGATCGCACAGGCACATGCGTCAAGTTTCTTCCTGACAAGCAGGGTCAGTCTTCATTTGTTTTGACTTGTAAAACTGAGAGAGCAAGAGAGTTGAGAGAGGTTGAGAGAGATTTGCACTCGTTTCAGCAGACAACTGTACAAGTGAAAAGTTGGAGGGATATCTTCAGATACTGGGAAGATTAGATGCAATTCATAGCATCATAGATTTCAATAACAAGCTCCTGGGAAGCTGAGCATTGAATAAGAGCAAGGACAAGGGAAGTGTTTGCTGTCTTGTTGGTTTTCTCATGGCCTGTAGCATGATGCAGTCTTTACAACTACGGTTGAATTCGATTATGGCACTATATCTGGACGGGCCCGAGAACTTGCATTCCTCAATCCTCAGGTTAGATTTCTGTTAAAGAAACATCTTCTCTTTTGTGTAAGGACTCTTTGGGCTGCTTGGTCATCTACATCAGGAACTATTGTTTGGTTAAAGTCTTGCTTTAAAAGCAACAGTGTTTATCTTCTGCAGGTCACCATCAGTCTGAACCAAGAGCATCCAGATGCTGAAAAAACTCGCTCGGTTCTGTACCATTTTTCTGGAGGCCTTGTTGAGTATGTGCTGTGGCTCAATCATGATAAGGTTTTCGTTTGTTACCTTTTCTATGTCTTGCTGAGACTGTTACATTAATTCATTTGTATATAAAGTAAGCATATGGCTTTATCCAAAACTTTGAGCTCTTCGGATGCAGGTTTTTTGTTCTTCATTCTCACCGGGGTAACAGCATAAACACTTTTGCAATGTATGATGATGAGCTAATCACAGAAACCTCAAACTATAATCAGTGGGAGACTTACTTGCTCTCTCATGGATGGAACAGGAGCGACTGCATGAGCCCATATCTATTCACAGGGAGCAGGAGGGGATTACTGTTGATGTTGCTCTGCAATGGTACGTTCTCCCTTTTCCTCAGGTTGCAATTGTTCTGTTCTACATGAATTTTTTTTATTTTAATTTTTGGTGGCAAGAGAAGGGTGGACCATCATCTGGAGTTGATTTTAGAGTGTGGTGTGCTTGAGCAGGTGTTCTGATGCATATACTGATACACTTTTGGGCTATGCAAATAGCATTCGTACAAGTGATGGTGGTACCCACTTGGATGGCATGAAGGCTGCCATTACTCGCACACTTAACACACTAGGCAGAAAGTCCAAGGCTTTAAAGGTTTATTGTGATCTTACATCTTCAGTTGGTCTGTGCGTTCTGGATGATGTCTATCAAGGTTCTTATAGAGATCTCTGTAATTTTATCAGAGTCAGGTTCTGTGTAATTCTGTTTTTGAGGTGTTACACTGATGTGTGAATTAGCACCATTGTTGACCATCAAATGTGCAGAGCTATCAAATCTTCTTTCTCTTGTTCATGGTCAGAAAGAATTAGAGAACTTCTATGGTTATAGTATTATGGAGGAGTACAATTTGGAAGCTTGTTGGTTTATCTTTGTGTGGATGTTGGGTTCACAGGAAAAGGATGACAATTTGACTGGAGAACATGCTAGAGAAGGGCTTACCTGTATCGTTGCAGTCAAAGTCCCAAGTCCTGAATTTGAAGGCCAAACGAAGGTACTCGTCAAGTAAGATACAATGGCTTTGACATGCAGAGGCCCTGACATTTTAGGTTTTGTTTTGTCTTCTTATGAGGTTGTGACAGCTCTTGTTCTTGTTGAATTGCCTTCAAAGTATTGTTGTGAAGTTTCTTCTGTGATCTCATAGATACATGTTCCAGTGACTTTAGCAAGATGTTCTGCATTCATGGTTTTGGAGTGTTTGAAACATTGCAAAGTGTTTTTGTGGAGGTTCCTATGCAATCTTATAGACTTGTTTTGTCTTCTGCAAATTATGATTCAAGTACTGTAGGCTGCAGGGAGATGTGTCAAGCCCATCAAGTAGTTTAGAGCAAATACTGTTGACTGTGGGTGGTGCTCATAGGATGAGAAGGTTGGTCTATAATGGTTGAACTTGTGTTGATTTACTGGAGTGGGTTTGTTGTATCTTGCTGGATTGGAGTAGACACGCTTAGGTAATCCTGAGGTCCGGAGAGTGGTTGAACAAGCTGTGCACGAGCTGGTGACGGAATACTTGGAGTGTCATCCTAACACTCTGGATGCTATACTGTCTAAAGCTATTCAAGCATTCAAGGTATGACTTTGTTTTGATCGTTTTTCTTAGTTTGGTCTAAAGATGAAATAAACAGAACTTTGTCATCTCCTTTGTGGATCTTTTGAATTTGATTGCCCTATTGTATGATGCTTAGACTGTAACACAGGGAAGTCAATGCATCCCCTAACACAGGATAAACCTTTTCTGGGACTAAGCATTGCTGCTTGAAGGAGTGGGTTGTTTCATATAAACCATTGAAGGTTCATAAAGAAACTTGAAACAAATATGCTGAGGTTTTTGTTCAGATTTTGTGTTTGTGTGTTGATTTAGAAGACTCTTGTGTGTGCAGGCAGCCATGGCTGCCAAGAAAGCAAGGGAGCTTGTGAGGAGGAAGAATGTGCTCAAATCCTCAACACTTCCTGGCAAGCTCTCAGATTGCTCCTGCACAGATCCGAGGAATTCTGGTTGGTGTTTAACTTTCACCTTGAGATTATTTAGTTGGTTATTACCCAGAAGAGACTAGTAGGAAATACTTGGAGCTATGTTCTCCAAAAGGCCATCTATAAGTTGTCTAAACTGAGAGCATGTGGAAACAACAGAGATCTTCATTGTGGAAGGGGACTCAGCAGGGGGAAGTGCAAAACAAGGCCGTGACCGTCGCTTTCAGGTGGGTATCTGCTTATCGTTTACAAGGGAAGAGTTTGCTTAGTTTTGTTGGAACTAGCAGACACTAACTAGATCTTTGAAGTCACATTTGGCTCCATCAGGCTTAGGACTTCATAGGAGATTTAAGTCTTGATGGGTGTGGATAGGTATAGGAGGCAGACATTTATGGGAATCAATCCCCTTTCATGCCTTATTGGCAGGGAAGCATGTGTGAGGCTGGTAGAAAACATTATACCTTCCTTCCAAAGCAAAAGTCTATTATGATTGCAAGTGACCTGGTATGAGTTATTTGGTGGGCCCAGGCAGTATTACCACTGAGGGGAAAGATTCTCAATATTGAACGCAAAGATGATGCTGCTATCTACAAGAATCAGGAAATTCAGAACCTTATTATTGCACTTGGGCTTGGAGTCAAGGTATTCTTGTCTGCTTTTCCCATTAGTATGGCAAATCACTCCCCTCAACTGGTGTGCTGATTTTGTGTGGAAGTGGCCAAACAAGCAAGCTTTTCCTCTTGTTGACCATGCACAAAGTTTTTGCAGCTCATCCTCAGGATGTGTTGACTGGATGGACAGGGAGAGGAATTCAGCAAGGAGGCACTACGATACCAGAAAATCATTATTCTAACAGATGCTGATGTTGATGGTGCTCATATCCGCACTCTGCTTCTCACTTTTTTCTTCAGATACCAGGCAAGTGATGACACTACTGTGCTGGTACCAACCCAGTTCTAGGCCCTTTGTGTATATTCACCAACTACAAAAGAGAAGTGGATATGTGCAACTGGGAACCTATTTCAATAGTGATGATCTTTGCCTCATTGTGTAAGCAGCACTGAATTGGTTGTTCGAGATCTCAGTGGGCTGTATCTATTCTTAACCAAATGCAGTTATTGATGATTCCAGAGAGCCCTGTTTGAGTCGGGGTGCATTTATGTTGGAGTCCCACCTCTATACAAGGTATGTCATTCTTGAAAACAGTACTTGTTGGCTGATCAGCATTATTGTCATGTAGTGCCAAGCATCAAGTTTTGGTCAAATTGCATGATATGGCTCATTTTCAATTTTTGCATAGAGTGTGTAATATGCTGCTACTTCATAGGGACTCCAGAGAATGTTGTGATGACCTATCAACATGTGCAGGTTGAAAGAGGAAAGCAATCTCATTACTGTTTTGATGAGCAAGACTTGAAAAGCTTGCTAAAGGGCTATCCAGCCAATGCTTCTTACAACATCCAGCGTTTCAAAGGTCTGATTCATCTGCTGCACCTCTCATTTGAACATAAGTGAGTATAGTACTTGGTTCTGTGGATCTGACATGATAATTTTGAGGTGAGGCAGGGCTTGGAGAGATGATGCCATTGCAGCTCTGGGATACCACTTTAGACCCAACAAGGCGAATGCTGAAGCAACTGACCCTGGAAGATGCTGCTGAAGCAAGCATGATGTTTTCAGTCCTCATGGGTGATAAGGTGCTTTCCCTTCCTGCATCAGTCCAAGTGAATATAATCTTTTAGCTCTGTCAGATTCATCTTAGCCATGTCTACAATTGTTTCCTGTCCAGTTCGTGAGTAACAAGTAAGAACCAAAAGATGCATCATATGTCTGATACTCGATGTGCTGTCAACTTGTTTGTGTCTTTAGGTTGAACCACGGAAGGAGCTCATTCGGAGCTCCGCATCACGCATGCGACTAGACAACCTGGATGTTTAGTGCAGATGTCTGTGAAGGATATTATATTTAGGAGGATGACAGAAAAAGAGCAGCAGTTTACCAAGTCAAAATCAGAAATGGGTGAAACTGCCCATACAGATTCTTTCAGTCTTGATCAAATTAGGAATGCAATTTTTGCTGACTCAAAAACATTATTGAAACTTACAGGACTTGACATGAGATTGAACCACACTGTTCAATGATTTGAAGATTTGAAGGTTCAAAGATTTTGCCTAGCAATTAGTATGAGGCTTCTTTATTTTCTATCCCCTGTTTGCAATTTGTTTCCAGATTTGTCTGATTTGCAATGAACAGTTCAGAAACAGAGGCTGTCTCAAAGCTCTTTGACATCTAGGTTTGAAGAGCAGTACAAGTATGTAATTACACTCATAAAAAGGAAGTTCACAAGGCTTTGAAGGGCACTCAAGATTAGCTCCAGAAAGTCAAGTAATCTACATCCTTTGCTCTTTCACACTGAAATCTCAGTGCAGAACATCAAATCCCTTGCAAATGCACGATTCTGCACATGTGTGCAGACTGAATCTCTCAGCACAGAATACGAAATCTCTCTTGGAAAGGAGCTTTTCTCATCAAATCCCTTGCAAAGTCACTTTCAACACACGCTTGCAGAGTGAATCTCTCAGTGCAGAACACCAAACCTCTCTTGGAAAGTAGCCTTCAGAAGAGAGCTTGTAAAGTTGAGGTGAGATGAGATGTAGGTGACACCCATTGGGGAAGTCATCAGGAAGCATTCACTGGTCATTCAAGCAGCCTGTGCTTTGCATCTCTCTTAGCAGAAGAAAAGAGAATTTCTGTCTCTGTGAATGTGGTTGGTAAGCAGCTAGATTCTGAAGAGATCTGGTAATTCTAGGGGTCCACTCTCACATACCTAAACCTCAATGAATAAGGCAGTTGGTTTTTTGGATATGGGTTTGTGTCAGACGATTGGGGCTCGAAATTTGTGGGGGCAATATAGCTTTAGACTCTTGGATTTCTGTGGAATTTCTTTGTGTGTGCTTTCTGGGTTTTTGATGTAGTCCATGAATGAGAGGCCATCAGAAACTTGGAAATTGAGATGTCTGATAAGGAGGATTTGAACTGGTGATGCAGAGAGGGAGAGGAATTTGTCAATGCCATGGTAGAAGAGAATGCTGATAATCAAATACAGCTTGGAGTATGCAGTGGTGGAATCGCCATTATCACTCTCAACAGACTGAAAGCTCTCAATGCCCTCATGAGGGATATGCTCACCAGGCTGGCAGAGCTTTTCCAGGAATTGGATCAGAGGCCTGCCATCAAAGTCATAATTCTCACAGGAGCAGGGCGAGCTTCTAATGCTGGAGTGGTTCTCTCTGAGCACTCCTGTTTTTGATTTCAGTGAAACTTTTAGGGTTTAAAATAGCTTCCAAGTTTGTCTGCACATCTTCTATCTCACCCAAATTCTCATAGAAGAGTTGCATAATGAGGTTGAGGTATATGAGATTGGTTCATTACCTCAGGACATTGTTTTGACTGGCTGAATTTTTCAAGAAGAGCTTGCATCTGGACATGAAATAAGCATGCTTTTTATTCTTGAAATCGATTCGGTTGTAGGAAACTCATATACTTTGATTTTGATATGCTAATTTGTCAGGGTTTTGTGGGGGTGCTGATTGCACCATGGGATGAATTGGCAAGTACTTTGACAGGCGATGGAGAATTTTGACCAGAATATGGTTGATGATGGCAGAATCTGACAGCAGCAGCAGCAGCAGCAGCAGCAGTCTTCAAGGGCGATGTGAAAATGAAGATAAGGACCCAGTTGCACAAATGGAGTGGTGTAGGAAACCCATCATTGGTGCCATCAATGAACTTCGCATTACAGCAGAATTTGAGATTGCACTAACCTTTGATATCCTTGTTGCAAGTACCTCTGCCAAGTTCATCAATACACATGCTAAGTGTGTTTTCAATCTAGACCACAGTAGTTTAAATTGCGGGCTATCTTTGGAATGTCCATGCACTGTCACTGGTGCAGGTTTGGTATATTTCCATCATGGGGGTTGTCACAAAAGCTACCTCGTGTTATATGCCCTCATAGAGCCAGGCAAGTGTCATTAACAGCTGAGCCTGTAGATGCACAGACTGCAGAGAAATGGGGTCTGGTTAGTCGGGTGGTGACCCCCATTGAGTTGTTGGATACCACCAATGCAATTGCCAAAGACATTCTTAAAAATCAGGAAAGAATGATGTTGAAATACAATGCTATCATCAACAATGGTTTTAGGCTTCCTTCTTGGAGAGGCCCTCAAGCTTGAGAACATATGTAGCCTGATCACCATTTAGGATCATATGCCCAATCAAGCCCCTGTAAATATGCAAGTGCACAATGCAGCAGCAGCAGCTTCATTTTTTTCATTTGCTATGGTTTGACCTATGGACCTCTGGGATCTGACCATGTTTGTAGTGCTCCTGTAACTTAACAACATTTTACTCAATTTGCAATAGAGTAGCATAACCAATTTTTTTTCAGCTATCCAGCCATGGGGTCTCTTGATTCTGAATGGGAGCCCTCAAGTCATCAGTAGCAACAAACATCTCACAACATTCCAGACACTGGAAAGCCAAAACTGAGCTGTTGTCTAAAGTACCATGAAGTGCTTGTGGATGCTGCAGTGCCACATAGTGGCATCAATTTAGTTTGTGCTAAAGGTGGGATGATTGATTTTCTTCTTTTCAGGAATGGGCACATGAGTATTATGCTGGATGAAGCCAGAAGATTTTGCTGCAATGCAAGACTTCATGGCTGGTTGCCCCTCCAAGCCAGCAAAGCCTACCTCCAAGCTCTGAGATTTGGCTAACTGTTATTTTCACTGTCCAGTTCATTGGAAAGAGTAGATCCCATGTTGTGAACTTGAAGCTTAATTGTGTGGTTCAACCCTGAAGTATGTATGGTCTCATCTGGTGAGCAAATACATGTCAAAATGTCAGATCTGTTCTACTCCTGGAAGTCTAATCTGGTTATAGACATACATACAATTGTGGGGTTTACTCTACTTATGGCAATTCTGAGATGGCTTTCGTTTATTTGGCTATCATCTGCATTTTGTAGGAATTTATGACCCTGATAACACATAAAGATATTGTGCTTGTCTGTTTTAAAGAGGTCTGAAGTAAAAAGACCAACTCACACACTTGATAAAATGAGAAGTTATGGGTGAGTATGGAATGTGGAACCAGACTGCATCTGTCTCACTAAGGCTCTGTACTAAGTGTTTCCACTTTCATTGAGGTTGGATCTGTGGGACAAAAGTCTGGTTGCTGCCAATTTTTTGCTTACATGGTGGCAACAAATCTTTCTTACCTGGTATCAACATTTTTTGGGCACCTTGAAAAGTTGATAGTTGTTGTCTCGGTCTCACAGAGCAGGTAGAGCTGCCCATGTGGTGTTGTGAGAGGGTCAGTAGGGGGAAAATCAGGTGAACTGATTGCTGGATCTATCATTTGGGATGTTTAATTATGGAACTTGGGGTGAAGATTTGGAATCAGTCTTGCAATTGTTGCCAGTAAACTTAGCAGGCCAGCCACACCTGCTGCTTCAATTAGATAGGAAGACTAAATCCCATTCATCAAACGAGGATATTAAAGATCTGAAAAGAGGAAAAGTGATCAAGAAAATTAAACTCTATTACCAAAGATCCTAAGCATGACTTGCTTAATGCCTAATATGTGGAACGGAGAGGTGTCTTTTCAGAATTGTGTTTCCAGAGTGTTTTTTTTATCCCCAATACCACGGTCACTAATGATGAAGTGACAAACAGATTTTCAATATCTTTTGCATCAATTTGCATTTCATTTCTCTTCAATTGAATTTGAATTTGAATGCAATTGAATCTGAATTTAACTCTTTTTTCTAATCATTTCATTGTCACTGGTAGAGTGGAACAATGTGGAGCCCAACTGTAGGAACAACAATAAGCATGGATCATTTCAGAATGGAAAATTATATGGTACCAGATGCCTTGTCTTGGACGGAGTTCATTGGCATCTATCGAGAAATCCAGTGAATGAGGCTTTTTATCATCCGTTAGGGTTTCAAGCTTTTCTTCAGTTTTTACCCTTTTTCTCGTTTAGGGTTTCAAGTTCCCGCAGAGAGGGTTTCGAGTTTCGAGGTTCTTGTCAATTAGGGTTTCAAGAGCAGCGATAGATTCCTGTGGAGCTACTGGGGAATTGAGGTGATGGCTGCTGCAGTGAAGACCATGATGAGCATGCAGTTGCCATCGCTGGCGAATTCCAAGCAGCGCAGTTCTCTGCCGCTCTGTACATCTTCTTCACTTTCATGGTCTTCGTCTCTGTCTTCCTCAGGGCAGTTGCTTCTTCGGTCGCGGAGCACGACTGATGGTTGGAGCACAAGTACGTTGAGCATTGAAGCAGCTTGGACGAGAAGATCCAAGGGACAGCCGTCAAAGAATAAGAAGTCGTGGAAACAGCGGACGGAGAAGTACTTCAAGCCGTTCATACTTGATGTTTTCATCAGTTCCAGGTATGTGCATGCTAAGGTCATGCATCGTGTCACTAGCAGCGTTGTCTCGGTAGCTACCACAAACGCCAGAGATTTGAGAAACTCTTTGCCGTCTCTCGTTGACGTCAAAGCTTGTAAGGTGATAGGTAAGCTCATTGCAGAGAGGTCTTTAGAAGCAGATGTTTATGCAGTAGCTTTTGAGCTCCGTAAGGGCGAGAAATTGGAAGGAAAGTTGGCTGTTGTTATTGATACTGCACGTGAACATGGCCTTTCTTTGGTCTAGGTTTTTCTCTCCTTCTGTCTCTCTCCATCTGTCTCACTTTCTCTCCCTTTATAGAGAGTTGCAACTGTAAATGTAAGCAAAGATCAATAGCAGCAGAAACACAAGAGCATTGTTTATATATCAAAAACTGAACATGTGTTGCAACCAGTTGCTATTCATGAAAGTGTTAGGAGTAGTGTCAAATGAAGAAAATGAGAATATATGGATGTGTCCGGTTTCGATTAGGGTTTGATGTCTGGTGACGTTTTGCACATGCAATCCAGGAAGCATTACACAACAGCATGGTACAGGCTTTGATGTTATTGCTGTCACTGAAGTAGGACACAGGTTTCAAGCATCAGACAGTCATTCTGAAATTTGTTGTGGATTCTATTGGGTCTTTTTAGTAGTATAGCTTTCAAATGACTTGACCACACAGTAGAGACATAAGAACCAGACTAGCCCTGCATGACTGAAGTCAGCTGCATCTGTGATGTGGTTTCCATGAGAGTTAGAACTTGTACTGTGATGGATTGTTGAGAGAAGTTTGCTTCACATATTCATTAAACAAGAGAGGACATTGGACTCAAAGTCTCTTGAGCAGAATAGATAGAGATATTTGGAGTTGTATAGGATATCCTAGAAAACCAGCCAAAGGAGAGTCCAGAGATTTGAGGCTATAGCAACTTATGTACTTCAGGATGAACAGGGTTTATGGCTTGGGGTTTATGGGTGTACTCTGTTTTGCAAGCTGAGATTGGCACCTGACATTGAATTAGTGAACAGCAAATAGCTTGGAGCTACGATGAAGGAGCCTATACCTGTTCCACTCTGCATTCCATCTTTTATGGATTTTTTCCCTTCTAGTCCTCTCTACTCTTTGTTTGCTAAATGATGGAGCTGCATGGTTTATTCAGTGTTAATTTGAGGATTTAGGTTAGCATTTGGGACAATCTCCTTGTTGATACAATCTTCCATCTCCATTTTAGACAAAATCCAGTTCTTTCTCCCTTTTGCAGATCAGACTAGCATTCAAGAAACTTTGCAGAAAAGAGAGTAATGGAGAACTTAACCATTGTCTCAGGACTGAGAAAGCTCTTGAATTGGAATATGCCTTGGAGGCATGACTTTTTTGTGGTATAGTATTTGTGGGTACAGCAAACTAATGTAAAATATGTTTATGATGTTTATGTATCATACAGATTGCAAGTTCTATTCTTCCATTACATGCTTTGGGTGCAAAAAACTCTGGTTTAGGCACAGCTTTGTTATATATATATAACACTTTAAAAAGCATCGCACTAGAGAATTCTATTGTGCAAGATCATATCACAAACAAGTCTGGAGAATTGTATTGTACAAGATGATATCACAAACAAGTATGGAAAATGTGCAAACAAGTAACCAAACGTCTGATCTTTGTTAATTTTAGACATGGTCATTTGAATTGTCTGCACTTTCTGAAAATTACAGTTTTCTATTATAGCTTTCATGATATTAATTAAGCAACTGAAGAAACGTAGGTTTTATAATACCCACTAAAACTATGGTATGAACAATAAAGAAACAGAAATGGTGTCATGAATGCTGAGTTCATTTTACCAGAGGAATGTGAGTAGATCAAGGGCAAACTCCAGAAGCATAAAAGAACACAAAATGGAATTTAGAATGTTAGTGCTCATGCACTTCCACAATCTGTACAAGATGTGAGGATAAAGGAACACGAATTTGAAATGGTTAGTTCTCATATACTTTTCCACAATCAGTACAAGATGTGAGCACAAAGGAACACAAAATGGAATTTGGAATGCTTAGTCCTCAATGCACTTTTCCACAATCAGTACAAGATGTGATCATGAACAAAGGGCAAATATCTTCCACAAGACATGATCATCAACACAAATAAAGTTCAAATATTTTCTACAATTCAACCATGGTAGTGAAGATTCTGTACTTGTTTTTATTGTCACAATTTCCTCACAACATGTACTTTCCTGCTATACAAAATCCACCTCGTAAGCACACTTCTTTCTAATTTTTGTGCATTCAAAAACTCTGACCTATGCATGTATACATACATCATTTTGCCCTGTTGTTTCCCAATTGCTGTGAACTAGGTGAAAGCTTATTCTTTTGAAATCAATTAATAAGCTTGGATCTCAAAAGATTTTGCTCAATACCTTTGTCCTTCCTTCTTGGACCGACCAAATCCCTTCCAGATTGCCAGCAACAGTCTCAGCTACATTCTTTGCATCATTCTGGCTGCCACAAAGTCCCTGCATGCATAGCAATGCGTGATCTAAGTTCAGTCAAATAATGTAAGAGAAGCTGAAGGAAATTTGTATGGACAGACAATACAATGCAGTTTCATTGCTAACCTACTTCTTTCCTCACCTGATTATAATGTCAGTGTGTACAGCATTCTTAATAATCTTGCCAAGAAATTAGTTCAAACTCCAAAATAATTTTGGGCCTCTTCAAAAAATATTGCTGATGTTGTTGGGGATTTAGTAATCTTTTCACCTGTAAAGGGTTCTGAATCCCTTCAGAATCTGACTTTGTTCTGTGCACCACTAACTGCCTTGTTTGCCAAGTTTTGGGCATCACCCGCCAGGTTGCTAGCTTTGTCACTGATATCAGAAGCACTACCAACCTACTCACAGAAACATCCAAAAGTCTTTCAGATATGTTTGAAAAAACCGATTAGACCAAAAAGCTGTGACACCAAAAAAAAAACAAAAAAAAAAAAAGACCAACCAACACACCTCTTTTACACCCGTCACAAAAAAAAAAAAAACCAAATAATAGTTTTCTTTTACATTTTATCACTTTATTC
>Ga0116231_10006934_pt1 | contig 21173 bp, 16 predicted proteins | sample S1TSphgellanicum_2_FD_89695 | JGI IMG/M metagenome (GOLD analysis project Ga0116231, IMG submission 89695) | Host-associated microbial communities from peat moss isolated from Minnesota, USA - S1T2_Fd - Sphagnum magellanicum MG | ecosystem: Host-associated > Plants > Peat moss > Unclassified...
CTACATATGTTTAAGTTTATGATATGGTTTTGCCTCATGATCTACATATGTTTAAGCTTATGATATGGTTTTGCCTCATGATCTACATATGTTTAAGTTTATGATATGGTTTTGCCTCATGATTTACAAAGGAGAAAGCCGATGGGTTGAGGGACATTCCCAAAATGCAAGGTCAGACTCACTTATTACCCCATCCTAGGCCCTTTATTTTTAGTACGCCCTTCGCCCGAGACTTTTGCCCTACACTAATGTTCCTCAAAATGTGAGACCAAATGAAAAAAACTACATCCAACATTGCTCAAAATGTGTTGTAGGGTTTAAAGGCCCAAGGGTTGGGGCATTCTTAAAAACAAGGGGATTATGACAAGAGCGTTATCTGTAAAGTCTCACGATTAGGGGGCGAGAATGGCCAGTTCCTTACTTTGTGAATACCACTCAAAGAGCCCCGGGGATAGGGGGTGAATGCAGGCCCAAAGACAGGGTGAAAACAGGGTGACTTTACAGATAACTCTAAGGAGTTAGGCGGGGGTTCGGTCTAGTGTTTTGGGAATGTCCATGTCCCTACCCCATGGGCTTTATCCATCATAAAGCATGAGGTGAACGTTATCATTAACTTAAACATTCGAAGATCACAAGGTGTACGAAGAGGAGCTTTGCTTACACCACCTACTCATGAAGTATAATGAAAGGTGTTGCTTTAAGGGCAATATGCCTCGAGAACAACCGAAGAAATAACATACGACAAACAAATGGATGTTACTTGAAATTGCCCCGCCCTTACTTGGGGGGCCAAAAATTACATCCAATGAAGTCGCTCAAATAACAAAGGCTAAATTCTCAAAGGTTGTTTACAAGTGGGATAGATCTTACACCTCGGACATAATTTCCCTTCAATATTAATGAAAACATTGTACCCTGGGAAATAAATACACTTAGGAATTTTCTGGCGGTGCATTATGTGGAGACCGAAATGAAAACTACATCCAAAATTCCTCCAAATGTAGGGACCAATTTTTTTTTTAATAAAAAATATTTCAACATTCCTCCAAAATATGGGGACCAAATGAAAAAATTAAAATCCATCCATACATTCATCCATCCATCCATCCAAACTTCCTTCCTTCCTTCCTTCCTTCCTTAAGGTCTTTAAAGATAAAGGGCGAGAAAGGCATGTAAATGAAGAAAATGAGCCTTTGAAAGAAACAAAGAAAAAACCCAAATAATTCAGTTCCCATGTCCCCCTCTACCTACACAGTGCACACTCCCCTCCTCTCCCTCACCCCCTTCCCCCCCCCGGCCCTCTCCACCCCTTCTCCGCCCCCCTCTTTCCTCTGGACGAGAAAATCAGTGAAGACTCAGCGAGTGCTCTGCATTTCCATAAAGTTTTATGACAGTTTTGTGCGCTTTTGGTTTTCTTTTTGTTGTTTTGCGCTCTCTCTCTCTCTCTCGCTCTCCTCTCTCTCTCTCGTCGGATTTGTGTGCAGTTGTTGTGTTTGTGTGTGGCGCAAGGAATTTTGTTTTTGTGTGTGTGTGTGTGTGTGTTTGTGTGTGTAATTGAACGGAATAATGTTGTCGTCGTGGTCGTGATGAGAGCATATCGAAACACCTTAGAGAGAGATCATGTTTTTCTCTCACAAGAAAGGAAGGAAGGTGCAGGAAGGGTGGAAGAAAGAAAGAAATGGAGGCGGCGGAGGTGGAGGAGGATATGCGGGGATTAATAATGAGGATGATAACGGGATTCAGTTGGCTGCAAGTAGAAGGCGGCGGCAGCAGCAGCAGCAGCAGTTCGGATCAGGATTGTGGGAGAAGAGTTTGAAAAGATCGAGTAGTAGTAAAGGAGTGCTGCAGAAAGGTAGTACTGCTGTTGATGTGGAACAGCAGCAGCGGCAGCCGCAAGATGCTGCGCCTATCGAGTGGGAGATGCGTCCCGGTGGGATGTTGGTGCAGAGACGTGACGTACCAGATGCCGGCACCGCGTTCGGTCCTCTCGTCAAGATCAAAGTTTCCTTCGGCCTCATCTCTCATGACATTACTGCGCCTGCATTTGCAAGCTTCGGTTCGTTGCTGCACACCTGATTGTTGTTTTTGTCTTAGGATAGACGGACGATCTTATTCTTATTATTATTGTCGACATTTGTTTGCTCCTGTAGAAGACAGTCTGCTCGTCGGATACAGTCATACATACATACATAGCGGATGTCGTGTGGCATGTCTCTGCGACATTCTGCGCAGGAGGCATAGGTGCAGTGGCGTCAATCGATCCTTGATGAAAGGTTAAATTTACTAGTGCAGGCACGTGATGGAAACGGATTGTTTTTGCACAGGAAGTTCGCATGTTGTCGGAATCCAATGATGGATAGGAGGAGATCAGCTTTGTCATGTCCAAAAGCGAGGATATTTGGAGCTAACGAGTGAGGTTTGGATGTGTGGATGCATGCAGGGGATGTGAAGAAGTTGCTTGTGTCAGTTACTGGGCTGACTCCAAAGGAGCAGCGATTACTGTTCAAAGGAATTGAGAAAGAAGATTCAGAAGCACTGCACATGGCAGGTGTGAAAGACAAAGCAAAGCTCATTCTCATGGAAGATCCTGCTGCTCGGGAGCGAAAGGTTCAGGAGCAGTACAAGCAAGAGCAAATTTCACGCTCTTATCAGATTGTAACAAGCATTCAAGCAGAGGTGGACAAGCTGGCAGAACAGGTTTGAGTGTTCCCCACTTCTGCTGCATATGGTTTTTTTTTCCTCAGATCTGCATAAGTCCTGAAGAGTTGCAAAATTGTCCCTGTCTCAATGATGACAATGGCAAGATCTGTTTTTCATCTCATAATGTTGTCCTCTTTCTGATACATTTCCATTTTGGGTGTTATCAACTTTGAACTTGAGTAATGACACTACTTCTCAGCCTCAGAAAATAGCACATTTCTGGTATACTTAGTCAATGCAAGTTATGACATGAGGTGGTCTAATCCATTGTTGATGATGGTAGGTCTCAACTTCTGAAGGATCATTTAACAGTGGAGATGGGATTTCAGTGAGTGAGTTGCGCCGCTTGAATGAAGACCTTATGCAGAAGTTGCTCAGACTTGATGGGGTTGAGGCAATGGGGGAGGTCATGATTCTGAGAAAAACAGAGGTACCACAGCATATATGCTCACTGCTACTGCATTTCTTTACAGTTTGTTCCAAAAGCAAAAACAAGGAAGGAACTGGAAACCCATTGTTCTCTCTCCCTCCAGCATTTCCATTACCTATTAACATTATTGACTTCCAGTGTGAATTTGAAAATTTGATGGTGTTTGGGGTCCATGTCAGTAGGAGTTTGCAACCATTTGTGGCCTAGTAGAAGCATATCTGAGAGTTCTCTTGCAGGAGATCTGGATATGAATTCCAAATATGTCATAACTTCAAGATGGTATTGGCATGGCAAACCAATTTCATATCCCCATTGTAAGGCATTTCGAATTTCTCAAGAATTGCTGACAAACTGGAAAATTATCTTAGACCAGAACAGATAGAGAACCCCACCTTCACCACTAGGTAGCAAATGCTCTCCTTCTGACAATGACCTTGCTGGGCTTATGAGCTATTGTTGGCCTTTGCTGATGGTTACACTACTATTTTTGGGAGATCTGTGTCCCATGTGCTGCTCGTTTGATAATTCCAGATACTTCCCCCACTTGTGCAGGTGAAGAGGGTCCAAGGACTAGTGGAGGCAGTAGACAGATTGAGAGCAGCACTGATGAAGCCACCACCAAAAGAGAATCAAGTGGTAGTAACCACTCAGTGGGAGACTTTTGATGGCGGCATGGGCAGCCTTGCCGTTCCTCCTGCCTCCTCTGCCACTGTCAATGCCAATTGGGAAATGTTTGGGTGAAGGCAGTATCCATTTGCCCTGACCTGATGTTGCTGTGTGGTATTCTTTGAGTGTAGGGAGTTGAATCATATCACTCCCATATATAGTTTTCACAGATACCCTGGGTTTCCGAGGTGGTATAAATGACAGCAGCAGAATCAGTAATCCTGTATACTTAGAATCCCTCAGTCTGTCAAGGCTGGTTATTGTTTGGAGGTTAGGAGAGCTGAGTATATATTATAGATTCTGCCCTCTTCTTTCCCTCTCAACATTTGCTTGTGTTGCCCAATTTAGGCAGTCATAGCAAAACCTCATGTTGCTGAGAGACTTCTGAGTTTTACCACAAAATCTTTTATGTTCTATAACACTTTCGTTCTTACAGAAAGCCTGTATAGATGAATGCTAGAATTACGTTTTCCCTCACAGGAGTAAACCTTTACTTCTAATTGAACCGAGCAGTTCAGGATATCATGGTGACAGGAAAGGTATGGACACGGTTGTGTCGGCATCTCTGTCTTTGCCTATATCTGATAATTTCTCACAACCCATTTGCTAGAAACGTTGATTGTATCTCTCTTTGTGTAAAATAGGAACGGTGTTGAGGAGAGACAGAAAGAACATGCCTGGACTGATATCAATAAGGCGACATTCATGCCTGGACTGATATCGATAAGGCTACATTCTAGGAGGTGGAGGTTTTGAAAGGGTATTTGAAAAATAATCATAATTATGTTTGGCCTTTTTATGTAAGGAGCATGTAGGTGGGTAGAGGAGAGGAGTGACATAGCTAAGCTTGAAAGATACAGTTATTTTAATCAATGGCATAAACATACTTACATGATGACTAGAATTATACGACTATGTGATGAACAACATGAAACCATACACTCCAATTAAATTCAGAAAATAAACCAAGTTATGTCGATGAAAGATAACATTTACTATTCAGACGATTGATAATATGAAAAAATATTTCCCTATTAAGAACTAGAATGCTTCATTGAAATCACTTCCTTATAAATTGATAAACATTGTGCAAGGGATTTGTTAACATCATTACTTTGTGTTGTGCTAGGTATCAATGTAGAACATTGATGGCAACTTTTATTTCATAAAATTGAAGTGTGGGCTACCATGGCAATACTATTTCTTTGTCATCTTGTTCTTCAATCCTTTATGATGAGTTTTTTGTCTTCATTCATAATATTGATGTTTGCAATCTTTTTGTCAACAGGTTCAAATTGTGTTTCAAACTCAATAAATTGTAATGCATCCACGGTTGGAACCTCCATGTTATGAATGAAATAGAATTCTACAAATAGTTGCCATAATCTACCACTTTCTTCAAGTTTAACATGAAAATCTAATCCTTACAAGCTGCCAATGTCAAGATTTGGCAAATTGTGGAGAGCATAATGCCTCCAACAATCTCTAATAGCATCACAAGTTATGTGAATGCCCCATCTATTTCAACAATAAGTGCAACCTAAAACTTATCCACTAAAGAGATCTATTTATCCATCAAGTTGTCAATCTAGTGATGGATCAAGAGTTTTTTGGAATGTGCTTTAAAAGCCTTGATGAACCTAGCATCCATAAGTTGTCACTTGCTTGTTGTGTTGAGAGGAAGCATAACAATGGTTGTGATATGCAATTGGTTTATCAAAAGATTGACCACCTTATGACCAAAAACATTTCGTAAAAGCAAGAATACCTTCTCCTTCCCAACAATGTACATACATCTTTCAAAATCCAACAAAAAATTTCATGAACAATGTTATAATCATCCAAGCCTTCATGTTCACAAGTCACATAATGCTTAAGTTTGAGAGGTGTGTGATATTCCTAAGTGTGAAAACATGGGGCCAAATTGATAAGTATTCTTTGGCTCATATCTATTGATGTTTAACCTTTGCATCCATGATAAGAACATCAATTGGAGCATATTGAGAGACTTGCTCGCATATTATAACCATTTGTCAACCTCTTGGAAATCACTTACAAAGGTTGCCTCCCCTTGTCTTGTGTAGCCTTTATAACCAAATCCCTTTTTGAAACCATATACCCATCCATAGGAAAACTTAAGAACTTTTTCACTTTGCTTTTAGGTTCTCTATCTTAAAATCTTTTTGCAATTGCACATATAAGATCCAATCTTAATGGGTGCCAAGTTGTCTAAAGTTAAGGTTTAAATATTTATATTTGAGGTAAGTTTTTGTTAGGCCCACAAATTTTTGACCTTGGGAGCTTCTTTCCTAAGAGAGAATTAGACCACAAGAATTAATTATAATCCTTGCCCTAGAATTGTTGTAGTAGTTTACAAAAGAAATTCAATCTCTCCCCCCACATGTTATTAGTATAATGATTTTCAAATCTTTCAACATCTATTTCTCATGTAAAGATTCTTATTATCTTTTTAAACCAATATTATTGTCTTTTGAACTTTAATTGTGCACCAATTATCTGTGTAAAGTCCATTGATTTTTTTAATTCTAAGAGGTTCTCCCTTCCTTCATATCCATATGAAGTTAAGGTTAGGGAGTAATTTTAAATGGACGATGATGGCAAAATTTCCCAAATATGATAGTTCAAGTGGTGCAACCCTAATGATGAAGAGAAAGGTCTTAAAGCACTTCATGGGAAAGGAGTGGTGAAACGTCAATAATGCTTAGTTGTTTTCATCATAATGTTGGCTATCAAAAGCCCTAAAGTGGATGCAACTTGGTGATTTTATTTTGTTTGTGACTTTATTTTCTTTAATGGATTTGGTAGGGCCTTGGGGCTTGTCGCTTTTAGGCTACAATTTGCTAGTAGAAAAAAAGGCTGGGAGTAAGGCATCATTTTAAAATTAAATCAATGATGGGCTTTATTTGTTTTGAAGCATAATTGGAAATGGAGCTTTTAACTACTAACCCTTCAAACAAAGAAACTTTCACACTTCAAACTTGGAACTATTTAAATATGTACTATAATCAAATAAATGGTATAATTTAACTTTTTGCACTATATATCCTACTTTTTAATTGTTGTTTTTGTTGGTTCCTCCTAATTGTAATTCTTACCTTGTTCATAATACTCTCGTATGCAAAGGTATATTTCTCATTATGGTTCTTAATAACCATAAATGTGCACCAAAACATACACCAAAACATACATAGTTGATTAAAACAACTCCAGTGGTGTTTAGTATGTAAACCTATAAATTAAAATTGGATGATTTTTTTTAAAAATATTGGTTTTGTTTACCAAAATGGTTTTGACCTTACATTTTTGCACAATTTATTGAGGTGGGTAAAAAACACAACAAAACTTACATTTGCCAAAAATGATTATAATAAATGTGATCTTACTACTACTCATTTTTAATTCACCAATCATAATGATTGGTCCAAGTGGGTTGTTATTAGTAGTTTTTCACTTATTTGTAGTCCCAATTTTAATTTTATGGGTGGGGTTGAAAATAAATAAATAAGTATACTTGGATGTAAGAAATTTTTTGAAGGTCACATATTAAGCACAACTAAACTATTCTAAGTACACATAGGCTTGGAGCATGACAACATTGGATGATGTAAAGAACAAAACCATCAATTATCAAGTTGATGGTAATACTTTAATTACATGAAGAATCGTAAAATTACCAAATAAAAAAAGCAACAACCTAATTTAGTAACCAATCATCATCAACCTTAGTTCATAATACTACCTTTTGTAACTTGGGATTTTGCATTGTATATTCTAAAGTAACTCAAATTCAAGGAATCTTGTTTTGCTTTACAAACACAAACACAACAATTTTAGAATAGAAGTTCTTAAAGTGAAATGTAAGGTGATTAGGTAAGGTCCAAGATTCATGATTTCTATTCCAATTGATGAATTGAATTTTTTGAGTATTGGGATTCAAAAGTATCAAGTTTTTCTTAGTATAGTGTTTTTAACCTCCATGACTAAGGCAATTCCAATAAAATCAAATCCCCCAACTTGAATAACCTCTTCCTAAAAGCATCAAACCCCTACAAGAAAATATTTATTTTTCAACTAATGTTATGAACAACTTACATAGGATATTCCAAGTCATCAACTTTTTGAAGGAGGAGTTGATTACTAAATGGATGTTACATTTTAAACTCTAGTAGAATGAACTTGGATCTTTAGAGATTTCATAATGGAACTCTAATTACTTAGTTGGCAACAATTTTTTTCTTATAGGATTGGAGAATAATTATGACATCCCCAACACAAGAATTTCAATAGAGCATTTTCACATAATTGTGATACCAAATTCTAACTTGGTTATCTATCTTTTTCATGATTGTGAACTAAAATTGATATACATACATTATGGGCATGAAATGAATAATACATTTTAGTTATGACTTAATCAAAATTATCACGACCAATATGGTTTAACATTCACACTTTGGGAATCTAATATTCTTGAACCATTACAAATCAATGTGCAACATTGAATTTTGATCACAAAATGAGACTTACTATTGACATACTAATTGTTGCATTAATTAGAAGAGTGTTATGGTAGATGAGGAAAATGGTTGCATTTAATGAATAATTGAGTGTCTTATGTTGCTAAACAAGTTGCAAAAGTTGAATGTTCTTAATTGTTTTGTTCTTTTGACCACTTCATTTTCTTGGACCAACACAAGTGTAAATTTGTTAAATTCATAGTTTTTGCAATTACAATTCAAATTTGCAATAGGAAATTTTGTTAGTATGGGTAATTAGTTTTGGTAGTTTTCTAGCATCTTTAACATATATATCTAAACTTATATTTGGGTACACACACTATTTAAAACTACAAACACCACCTTCAAAATCCTTAACTTTGAAAATGACATAAAAGGTTGAGAGGAAAAAATAGGTGTGGGTATGGTGGTGCAACTGTTAGTGTTGTGCTTTCAAGGCTTTGGAAATCATGGGTGTTTTTAATGGATGTTCCACGTTTGTTAAACCAAATGTAAGAATCTATAAGTTAATGTTCATAACCAATGTTTTTGTAGCCCTAACAATCAAAATTAAATTTGGTATTCTATGTTTTGTTTGAGGTTTATGATTTCAATATTAATTACATTAATTTGGAAAAATTCCCACTAATGATCATTATATTGTTTTGAATGCAAAAGAAGAGGAAGCTTGTGCACACCAACATAAATGTACAATAACAACAAATTAGAAAGTCATAAAAAAGAAAAAAAAAATCATCAAAATTTGCATACCCAAAGAAGTTGGAACACAAAACCAATTGAAACATTAAATTTACTTACATTGCACCTTGGATTACATAATACATATTGGATTAAATGTACCCACCCAAATGGCACATAAAAATATGTGTAAGTGTTTGTGTTGTATAAAACTTTTATTCGTCCTTCTTTTAAATGCTTCAATGCCCATGTAACTTTTATAGGCTCCTTCCTTTGATGCATACACATTCAAATCTTTCAGTTGATCACTATGAAGTTCTTGATTTGGGTCATCATCGTAACATAAATCCCTAAACAAAATGCAAAACCAAATATAGTAAACAAATCACAATTTGGGTACCAAAAAAAAGGGGGTAGGAAAAAAGAAAAAAATGATGCAAATGTATTTGATGAACAATATTATTTGCAAGTTTATTTCTACTTCAAAAATTCTAGAAATGAAAATTTAAAAATTGAAACTTAGATGCTCTTTAGATGTTGTCTATATGTTTTGTTATATTAATAGAGGTAACATAACTTGTTCTTTCAACTCCATCCCCTTCCCCACCCCCATCAATAACATGCCTACCTCAAATTCTAAAGAAAAATGTAGATCCATGGAACCCCAAATCCTAAAATGTTTGAACAAAAGACACTTGTCACCATAAAATAGATCAATGTAGTTCATGTCAAGGAAGTTTTACCATCTTTGAAACAACACAAAGTATGTTTCAAGGAGTGCAAAATGGTTTTTAATGCTCAAAGCTTTGTAATTCAATTTTATTTCAAGGTGTGATCAACATTGATGTTGCAAAAGGTGAGTGACTACAAATACCCATTTCCCCAAGACCCAAGATCTTGTTTTTCTTTCTATTTCCCCCTACCCAACACTCTACAACTTTTTAAAAAAAAAACCCACAACCTATAGATCCAAGAATTGTCAAAAAGACCCTAACGACAAATTGAAAAGCAAGTAATGGGGTTCACTAGTAGGGAAAGGCCAAAATGTGACTTACGACTACATGTGATTAATTATTGGCTATTATTGCAACTAGAAATCAAGTTGCACATTTTTTGATCATATTTGTGATGATGTTACAACTACTAGCTTCTTCGTTCTTCCAATGGGATGAGTTTTTGCATTATTTTCATCCTAGAAGGCCCTAATATGGCCCATTAGTTGCAAAAGTGACAAAAAAATGGTAATTATTACTTATGTATACATTAAGTTATGTATAGTATGCCTTACGTATACATTATTTATTCTACATCGATTATAATATATATTAATGTTGTTTTAATGGTTAAGTTGAGCTTGGTTTGAAATACTAATAAAATATATTAACCTCACATTAAGGTATATGTAAGGGTGGCAATAATTAATCATACATAAATGTATATATGTATATCTTGAAATTATTGAAATTGCATTTTGGAATAAAAAAAAATTAAAGGTGATATTACAAGCTATCCAAGGTTTATTATATTTACAAATTTTTTTTGTTATTATTATTATCATTAAATATTTATTAATATATTTAATAGTACCTACAACAAATGACATAATAAAAAAATGAATAATAGTATATAGCTAGCCTCGCTAAATTACCTTCTAATTAAAATACTAATTCAATGATAATAATGATAATAATAGTTATTTATTTGAGTTATTATTACAACATAATTATTTTAAATTTAAGTCATTATATTTCATTAAATTTTAAATATTGTATTATACAGTAATTATTATTGAGTTAAAAATAAATAAAAATTACAAATTTATAATACTAAAACTACTAGGATAAAAATTAATAGTTAAGTTAATTACAATAAATAAATAATTATATTTAATATTTTATTTATTATAATAATAATAATGTATAAATTATTATTTTAAATAATATAATAGGTTGGTTAATTATATAATTATGTTATAAAAAATTATTGATGAATTACAACTAGTTAAGTAGGTAGGTTTTTAAATTAATCAATTCATGAACTAGTTAGTTAATTATTCACTTACCTAGTTGATTACATTTTACAAAGGTAAAAATGAAAATGAAGCATATGGGATAAACCTTTTGGTTGCAAGTAGTTACAACTAAATTTTTTAGTGACAAACTAGTTTGCAACTTCAAAATTTATCCCACATGTTTTGTCTTCAATTCTCATCTTGGAAATTATGTATATATATATATATAATTTTTTTTGCTATTATATTTTCAAATTTAAAAACATGACCAATATGGGATGATCCAATCAAAAAAGCTTTGACCCAAAATAATAATAAAATATTTATGTACTTACCTTTTAGCTTATTTATTACCCTAATTAACATACCTTGTTACTTGCTTACCTACATACCTAAGTAAATATCTAACCTAGATAGGTAGGGAGGTGTTTAGACTAAATAGATAGGTAAGTAAATCATTTGCAATATTCACTAATTACCACATGGCACTAAAATGAAATGCCACATGTGCAAATCAAAAACATCATTTGTTAGATGATTGAGATATATTTGATTTTTAAAAAATATATATTAATGTGCCACATGGCAATTGACCTAAAATGTGGGCAACTTTTGGCTACACAATTAAAATAATTTAAATTAAAAAACCAACAAATTGGATTAAGGTTAATTAACTTGTTAATTTTGATAAATTGAAAATAACTTGTAATTTAATATTGCCATGTTTCACATCTAGGGAGTAATATGTGGTGTGATTTTGAATGTCATTAAAATAGTCACATAATTAATCACAAATGCACATACAATTGCGGTAGATATATGGTGGATGAAATTGTATACATACATATTCAAGCTAATTTATTCATTGATGATGTCATCATGACATCATGTTGTATGTGACTTTGCATCTTGTTTTAGATGATTAAGGGGATTTTAGTTGTCACTTGTGACTAAAATGTAGTTTCAAACCCCAATTATAAAATTAAGTTTTTTTCCTAGTGATTTGCAAATCTTGGAAACATCCAAATGGAATATTTACTTGTGTAAAACACTATGGGAAGAGGATTGTAATGATCAACAACCTTGATGTGCAATGAAACAATTTCATTAGGATATAATATTTTCTATTTCAAACTTAAAACCCAAAAATCACCACTTGGATACAAATTTTACTACTTTAAAATTATGCAATGAAAAATCATCAAGATACAAATTTATTCTATGACCAACTTCTCCTCCTTCCTTCGCTCCCTACCTTTGTTGTTATTTAGGAGTTGTTGGAAATGTGTAGACACAAGAAAAAAATTACAACAAAAGCTCAAAAAAATCAAATCCTCAAAAAAAAAAAAAGGATTTGTGAGCTGAAATACCATTCGTGTGTGCACATGCACACATGTTTGTTTTATATGGAAAACAAGCTTAGATTAGGGTTTGAAAAAGGTGATGAAAAAAAACACAAAGAATAAGAAGATGACATTGTTGGTGATGATCAACTAGATATAATTGACAACATAACTTGTTATTTTAGATCTATTGTTAACAATGCATGGAAAACTTGTTGCCCCGACAAAAATTTAAAAAAAGAAAAAGAAACAAAAATGTTGCTTCCCCATTTATCATGACTTCTAACACATGTCATTACACCATTGTGACCCACATTTGTCCCCATCAATATCTATATGTTATCATATGCACATATTATTATTCTTCTATGCAAACACAAATCACATCAATCTCACACAATGAATTCAAGCTCGCATTATGACAAAAAAACATTTTATCGTCACTTGTTCATTTTTTTATTATTGTGACATGAAATTTGTTCACAAAATTGTCAAAATTGTTTCAACTATTGGATTTTGGTTAAAATTGTCATTGGAATTGTCTGGGGACAACCATATGATGGGAAATTTCTTTGGAATTGTTGAAGGATGATTAGACAAAATATTATGAAAAATCTCCCATATATTAATTCCTCAAATTTCAAATCATTGACAATTTTGAGGCCTAGCATAAAAAGGCTTCCATAAAAGCTTCCATAGCACCCATCACCCAAGGAACATTTTTGAACAACCTCTTATATATTTATTGTAAATTAAAGTGAACAACGATGAATGAAATTCATCCATAAGAAGTCGAAAATGTTGGATGAATCATGGATGGTTGTGGATGAGTATAATCCATATATGGATAAAATGGATGTCCGCATATGAGTTTCATCCATTAATGACAATATGAAATATTTTCTTAATTTTAAAAAAATTCACAACATATGAATAATGAACTATTTTGGTGTTGGTTGTTAAATGCCCATTGATGACAAGGGGGGAACAACAACATACTTATAATTTTACATTGGATTCCCAAAGTTTTAAACAAATATCTTGAAGATAAACCTTAAACCAATTTGTTAAGAGTACATTGAATTTGGAAAGAGAATAATTTATGATGTCAAACTAATTGTTTTTAAATATAAAACAAATGAATTGTTATCTTAAGTATAATTAAGTTAAGGTGTTTTGAATATCCATCAATGTCTTATAATGTTTTATTGATTATTAAATGGTAAGTTCATAAGTAAAATCATGATTGATGCCTGATTTTATATGAACTTGCATATAAAATAAGAAAATTTTGAGATATTAGAGCCTCTCTTGTCATTGAGAAAATTCATTTTTGGCCTTTCAATTTTTTATATTATTTTTTAAAATGATGTTTTTGCTTGCAACATCATCACTTGCCATGTGATTTTTGTATATTATTAAAAATCTCAGGAAATATGCCAATGTAGTGTTTTTTGACAACTACAATACCTTATAAATTTTATAAATGGACCCAAACAATTTTCAAAGGTATTGATAGTAATTTTCCAATTTCATAACTACAATGTAAAGGTCAAACCCATGTCACACTCTCTAAGACAAGAAGAGAATGCAAAAGCTTTGAAAAGACGCACATGATGAAACAACATTTTTTGTGAACACAATTTCATCACATCAATTGCATATATATTTTTAAAATACACAATTAATGCACAATTGAAACCAATTTGGACTTATACACTAATGATAGATTCACATTGGATTCATCATGAACTAGATTTAGGCAAAGCACCACACTTTTCCTTATTGTCTATTTTGTAGCTTTCTATGAGCCCAACATCAAAATTGTAAATTTTCCTAGAATTCCAAAAGGGCACTTTCAAAAGTATGACATTTTGTGTTTCAAATTTTTGGAGCATCTCCTTTCAAAACATATTTGTGTTATGAAAATTCTTATTGTCATTAGATCATCATGCATATTCGATTCACGTTCAGTAGCCCTTTTGTCCCACTTTAGCCTTGGATTTGAGCCTAAGGTTGAGGTTGTGACACATATCTCCAAAACAATTACATCATAATAAAAATAAAATCATTGAATGGATAAGAATCTCTCATGAAAATAAAATTCATTTTACAAAATAAGTACATTCTTTCAAAAGTTAGGTATTTCGCCTAAATGAAATCAAGGCAAAATGGGGAATATGATAACATGGATCTTGTGAACACACATAATTCATTGGAAAGTTTGAGATGATTAAATTCAAGGAAAATTCAAAATAGCATCACCATTAGGTCACAATCTATTCCTATTAGAATACTACTAATTATGTTCAAGTTGTGTATAAATAACATGTACTTAATGATGCAAATGTGTGATTAACCTTGTCCTTTATTGATAATATGCCTAGCCAATTGTGTTCATGAGACTTAATTTGACACACCCGCAAAAAGGTTATGTAACTTTTCACAATATGTTTTCCATTTAAAATTAACGAAAATGAACCCAAAAATGTGTGTTCACTTTATGATATAATTTCATTCCCTTACCTTTTTCAAATTAAGTGATAGCAAAACCACCATGATGGCATGTGCAACATGCACACAAATTAATAACTAAGTAAAGGCTGAAATTGCACCACAATCAAACAACTTTTGTGCATTATTTATAACATTGACCACCATTGTAAGGGGTATATATATATATATATATGAAGGTTGAAAAAAAATGCTCCTTATTATTGCATGAGTGGTTATAGGCTTGGTTCCAATGTTGGAAACACAAAAATAGTAATGGATGTTCTATCATGGCTTGAAAGGTAGCCAAACACCACAACGTACAATTGTGGCCATAATACCCAAAATCATTGCTCACAAATGGCGTCTAAAGCTACATGGAGGGATTAACAAATGGTACATCCTCATCGGTGGAACAAACTTTAAGCAATTTGGACAAGTGGACTTGGTGTTGGTAAATGACCATGTCAACATAAGTGGGACAAGTTTATAAAGATGAAAAATAAAAAAATATTTTAGAACAATATTTAAGTACATTGTCAAGAATGTAACCTTTTTTTGAATAGAAAGGAGTTTTAAATTGGGACAATGTGAAATTAAAAAAAAAATCCAACCTAGCTCTTGGGGTGATTATTAAATGTCAAACCACAATTGATAAGTTTAATATACCTTTTGTTCTCGCAAGCCAAATGAGTTCTAAGTTCCATCACACTTTTCAGGAGTAGGCATAAGATCCATCCTCTTGTTGAGAAGACATATTCATGGATATAAGGTGCCCTCCATACACTTAGGATTTTTCCCTAGAGTGCTCCAGGGGATCGAGATAGAAAGAGTCTAGTGGGTGGGACCAAAAAAGATGAGAAAGTGAGTAGAATGACCACCTCCCAACAAGAAGAGAGAGAGAGAGAGAGGAAAAAGAAAAAGAAAACAAAATAGCAACTTGAGTGATGGATTGTCCTATAGCACAAATGAAGAAGTTGGGTACTTGTACAATACTTGAGTGAGAGAGATCTGACATGCCAAAAAGATTTAAGAATGCAACTGCATGAGGCGCTGGCGTTGTTGAACTAACAAACAACCAACTGGGATACTTACAAAACAAAAAACAATGAGGAGGGAGGAAGCAGGCAGCAGCAGCAGCCTGAGCTGGCTGGCGGTAGCGGCTGAAACTTTCCTTCTTGCCAGTGCAGCAGCATTATGCCTCCAATTTGTCCCATTACTGCGGCTTCATAATGGAAGAAGTAATGTAGCAGCCAATGGAGCATGAAACATAATGAAGCATTATTATGAAGCAAGGGATTGATGTTGTATAGTGGACCAGCTGTTTGTTTGTGTGTGTGTGTGTGTGTGCGCGCGCGAGCGACTCCTCCCTCCTTAAGAGGTACTTACTTACAAGCTGCCCTTTGTCAGTTGGGAAGCCAGCTGCTGCCAGAAACTGCCAAAACTTTTGACGCCATTTGGATCGGAAATCATCACGCTTTCATAGCCTACCTCAACGGATGAACTCAAGTCAAACTGGGGGAAAATGATTTTGAAGGCTAAAATGAATGGAATGGAATGGATTTCTCCAACAACTTTTTGGAAACTATGTCTCTTTGGAGTTGTGTACAAGACCTTCCTTCCTTCCTTGGATTTTTCTAGTGTGTATTATTTAGAGACTTAAGCCTGTTGCAGAACATAAGAACCCCATGGGGCCATCATTTCTGAACAATAAAAATTGGTCCCGCCGAGCATTTCAAAAAACTCACCTTGCAATTGAGAATGCCTGGTTTTGTTAATTTTTTTCTCTTTGGTGCAAATTTTTTTAATTAAAAAAAAAAAATTTACGTGTGCAATCTTTTACACTTGATAAATTTGCCATCAAATTTACTTGAGTAGTTAATCGGGCTCATGCTCAGCTTTGCCTCTGGCAGGTCACCTTATTTTAGTAAAAGACCATGGGCCTTGGGCTTTACTCTTTGAACCCAATCTTTTCCAAATCAAGTGCAAAGGTCATCACCAAGGCCAGAGTGAACCCTAAACCCTAAACCCATTATGCCCATAATGACTCAGTTGTGGATGCACTAAGCTAACTAACCACCATGGTTGGCTAGCTAGCTAGGGAACTGGAACCCAACATAATAAAAACACTTGTTACTTTACCCATTCATCCTTCATTGCAAGCTGGTGGGTGCTGGTTAAGGCTAGGCTGTGCTGGTTGTTGAGGTTCAATGTGGCATTCCAAGAAATAAATTACATTCTAATGAACCCCACCACCCCCACCCCTCCCCCCTCCCAAAGTATTAACTCAACTCTACCCTTCATGGCAAGATCAAACTAACCACAGTAGTTAAAAATAGGAAACATTTCAAACCAACAACAACACCCAGTCTGTGGAATATTCCTGAAAATGTGGCTACTCAAGGAAAACTTCATTAATTGCTCAGAACTTGTTTGTGAAGTCTCAAGAAAGAATTTCTCCAAGAACAACTCTTCTCCATGGCTGCTGCCTTTGCAAAATTTTGAAAACCAAGGTGAATATAATTGAGAATTATTATTCATAAAAAATGAAAGGAAACAGAGAAAGCCCCAGAGAGAGAGAGAGAGAGGGAGAGAAACCAGACACAGAGACAGAGCTTGAATGAGCTTTGTACCTTGGTTGGAAAAAACTTTTGTATCAGCAGAAGAAAGCACCCACCAGAGAAGCTCAATAAAGACTAAACTCTTTTGAATAGGATTTGTAACTTTGGTGGAAAGTTTTGTATCAACAGAAGAAAGCACTCACCAGATGCTCAATATAAAGAGACCCAGACTCTCTTGAATGAAATTTGTAACTTTGGTGGAAAATTTTGTATCAGCAGAAGAAAGCACCCATCAGATGCTCAACAAAGACCCAGACTCTCTTGAATGAGATTTGTAACTTTTTGGTGGAAAATTTTGTATCAGCAGAAGAAAGCACCCACTAGAAGCTCAATAAAGACCAGACTCTCTTGAATCAGACTTGTAACTTTGGTGAAAAAAATTGTATGAGAAGAAAGAAAGCACCCACCAAAACTGACTGACTCTCTTGAATGAGATTTGTAACTTTGGTCGAAAATTTTGTATGAGAAGAAAGAAAGCACCACCCACCAGAAGCTCAATAAAGACCAGAGTCTGAATGAGAGTTTGATGCACAGTTGAAAACAGCTTTATAAGAATTTGATAAAAATGTGATGATCAATGTTTACAAACTACATGTGAAGCACATCAAAATCGTTGCAGCAAACGAATAATAGAATTTTCCACAAAATCCTAGCAAAAGCTCAAAAATCAAATAAGTTATGTACCTATGTCACAGTAGTGTCGTCAAGATACTCCTCTCTCTCTTCTGGGTACAAGGAAAAACTCAAGAACGAATGGAGTCAATCATGGACTTGCTATCCGGTCCATGAGATCAAACTGTTGTAAAAGTGTTGCTAAAATTTTGTACAGCCTCCGTGCAAGCGCGTAGGCAAGAAAGAAAGAAAGATCACCATCTCAGAAAAACCATTTCTCGCAGTGACTGACTTGTATAAGAAAGAGAACCATACTAAAATTTGTTTTAGAAAAGAATTGGATCTAACTGTCCTTCCCTCCCAGCATAGGGTTCTTGCGAATCCCTTCGCTTCCCTAAAATCTAAAACAAACAAATAAACAAACAAACAAAAAAAGTACCGATTCTAGAGCACCTTGCAACTATCAGGAGATAGAAGATGACGGCAACGGTCAAGAACGTTTGTTTCCCTTCGAACTTTCGGCCACGAAAGAAGTTAGGTACTACCACGGCGCTAATGATCCAGCCTTGTTCGTTTTCCTGGGAAAACACTTACATATGGATCCATCTTTTTTTCTTCAACAGAGATCAATAGCCATCTTGTCTTCTTCGACAGGCAACGGCAGCAGCAACTCCTCCTTCTCATCCTCATCATCCACCTTCCTTCAATAGCGAACAAACAAAACAAGCATCATGTTTGTTTGTGTCTCAAAGCAGATGCCGCGTGACGAGGTCCAACTTGCGTCCCAAGGTGAGAATCCGCTCTTGCTGTTCTAAAGACAGATCCTCCATATCCCACGACGTCAACGCCTTTCCATTACTTCCCAGAGAAACCAATGGCCTGGCCTCCGCCACCGATGCGTTCATACAACTTAGTAAAATCAACACATACGCTACCATCATCACCACCACCAGCAGTTCCCGCAAGCTCCTTGTCGAAAACAAAGCCATCGAAAAATTCCACTACAAGACACAAGAAGCTTGCTCAAAGCAAAGCAAAACCTTCAGCATAAAGTATGTATATGGACTGTGCAAAAATGTTGGAACTAATCTTCTTTGAGCGTTTTCTCCTTGCAGGAACTCCAAAACTCCTCCGACAACAAAACTCCTCCGGCAAATTTTGTTTTTGAAAAAATTAGGAGTTTGCAAAATGTGCTCAGGAGAATCAAGTTCGCGGTTTGTGAAATAAGGGAGTGCAATTAGGGAGGAAGCGGGGATGAGTTCCTCGTGCGTTCCCTGTTCTTGCGCGTTAGAAGAGAGACGTTGCGGCGACAGGCGCGGACGGGACTGAGGGAGAAGAGAGAGCGACGACTTCAAAGAAGGTAGGAAGGAAGAGCGACGAAGACGACGGGTAGTTGGCGCTGGCGGGCGCTGGCTGGCGCCAGCTACCTACCTACCTACCTAGTGACCGCCAAGCGTCCGGCGCTGCTGATTTGTGGCCCTTGGACAAGGGGGGGGATAATAATCCTACCTGGCATGTCACGATTGGTGTTGCTCGATCCAGGTAGGCCCTACTAAGTGTGTACGCGCCAAATGGGACAGTTGGCGTGACGTGAGTCCGTGTGCTGGAATGTGAAACAGAGCCCAGTAGTAGTACCAGTCGCCCTTATCCTGAAATTTCCCGAATAAAAAATAGGTTTAAAAAAGTGTGAAGGATATTTTGGCGGAAGGGTGGCGGAACTGTTCAAATGCCCAAACAGCGTAATATCACCGTATCGTGGCCCTGGTCCTGAATTTTCTGAGTTTTTAATTAATTAATTAATTAATTTCGTGAAGGACATTTTGGCAGAAGACTGGCGGAACTATTTTAAGTAATCGGCCCCTTTTGTCTCAATTGCCTGAATTTATAAAAAAAAAACATTTGTCATGGAGGAAAATTCTGGCGAAAGGGTGGCGGAATTATGGTTCTCCAACTGGCTATTGCGGCAGACAACACTCCAGCAGCAGCAGCAGCACCCACCTCACTTAGTGTTTGTTGGCAGGGGGCACTATTATTATTCTTCTTTTTTTTAAATTATTTTATTATAGAAGCAGCGCAGCAGGCTCTTCCTCCTCCACGCCACCCACATGGCTTTTGCTTTCCAAAAGGTCGTCAGCTTATGGTTATTTTGGCCCTTTCTTTTTGTCTACCAAATATGGCCATTACTAGTTGTCACCTACTATACTAAGGGCCACTTTAGACAAGGACTAAAAGCCCAAGGACCACTTTGAAGCCAATTGAACCTTGAATTGGACCCTTTCTTCACATTTAAAATTTTAAAAAAAAGAAAAAAGAAAAAAAAGGTACAATGAGCGTGTTTTAAAAAGCTTGAGGTCCAATATCAAAAAAATTGTGTGATTGACATGTAAGAAGAGGATTAGGTTAATTTTTGGTTTTTCCTCTCATTATCCAAATTTTTCATGATTTTTTTATAAATGTTTTTCTTTTTTAATTTTTTTCCATTTTTTTCATGATTTTTTTTCTTTTCTTTTTTTAAAACTCTGAAAATGCACTCTTTTGCGTAGAAATTTGTTTTAAAATATTGCCATAATCTACATTCGGTTTAAGCAGTATAGCCAAAAATATAAAAGGATACTTCAATCCTTTTACTTTCATTTTTATAGCCAAATTTGGCTATATCATTTTGTGAATGATCACCACTTCTGCAAATCACAAAATTGAAGAAACCAACCCCCCGCCCCTATTTTAAGCTATAGGTGAAGGATGGGTATAGCTCTAAATAGATTTATGGCTATAGCTGAAGCCAATTTTTTTCAATTTTTTTTCATTTTGTTTCTTGGAGCATCAACAGTGAGCATCCCAAGAGATATTTAGCAATAAATGATGACCTGCTATTCCAACCTATTTTTCAAAATTCTTTGTATAATTTGGCTACCTACAACAACCAAAAACAAACATTTACCAAAACTGATTCAAAATATCTCTCCTCTTTTGGCTTTTTTTTTTTTTTTTTAAAAAAAAAAAATTAAAAAAAAAATTTTTTTTTTTAAAAAATTTAAAAAAAAAAAATTTCAACAATTAAAAATTCACAAAAAAAAAAAA
>Ga0116231_10006936_pt1 | contig 21171 bp, 5 predicted proteins | sample S1TSphgellanicum_2_FD_89695 | JGI IMG/M metagenome (GOLD analysis project Ga0116231, IMG submission 89695) | Host-associated microbial communities from peat moss isolated from Minnesota, USA - S1T2_Fd - Sphagnum magellanicum MG | ecosystem: Host-associated > Plants > Peat moss > Unclassified...
ATCGAATTTGGCTAAATTATTTTCTAGATGATCGCCACTTTGACTACATGCCAAAATCCTCAAAGAAACCTTGCTTCAAGTTGAGTGAGGTTGCTAACACGTGGGGGATATCCCAAGATGTGCTGAACTGGGTAGGGCTGTAGCTTATTTTGAAATTGCCCCCACCCTAGGGCTCAAGCCTCAAGCCTATACAAATTAACATATTATTTATAGGAGTCATCACATGATGCTTGCGGCCGCAATAATGTTTTGAAAAGGGCTAGTCCTTGAAATCTTATTCTACTCTTTCTCCGCCATGTCCGAATAAACAGACCATGATGGGATGGATGGACGGATGGATGACGGGACAAATGGATGAAATGATGCTTCATGTCACAACATCCTTTACTATATGTAATAGGTGTTTGTTGTTGGCCTTGCCTACCAAGGCAAAGATATTGGGTTAAGATTCATTATAGAGTATATTTAGTAGCTTAAGGGATTTTGGCCCCTACTAGGTAAATAATAGGTCTATTTTTATATGAGGATTTTTGAAAGATGATATTTTTTGCTTGTGTTGAAACTTGAGATTAATTATAAAGTTAAACTATCTTGAAGGATTTTGGTTTCTTTTAAAAGATTTTTTGAAGATTAAATATATTTTTGCATGGTGAAATATTTGAGTTTCCATAATTCTTCTTTTGCCTTAAGATACTTTTTAATATAAATGGCAAGGCCATAGTGTGACACACCCCTTATTTTGTATTGTGATCAAATTTTTGGAGTTTTTTTTTCCTTTGGATATGGGCATTATATATATATAAGGTTACTGGATATTTTTTGGATTACAACCTAAAATCTTTCTTCTCCAAATTTTTATTTATTTATTTTTTTTTTACAATTTTTTTGTGTAGAAAAAATGCAACAAACCAAGATTTTTTTTGAGTGGTTTACCTCTCATCAACATTATTAGCACTTGATGGTGTTTTTGGCTCCATGCCAAATTGATGATATAAATTGCACAAAGCAAAATTTGGTATTTTAACTTTTTAACAAACATTGAACCAATACCAACATGCTTACCAAAAGGACTTATGAGCAAAGGATCAAGACCAAGATGTGTGCTTGATGTAAGACTTATTGATCAGAACATACAAATTAAATAATTTGAACTTGCAAAGTTGCAATCATGTTGAATGGTTAAGTTATTGTCATTTATGGAGGAATTGAATTTTGAAACCTGCCCATTGCAGCATAAGTGGCATGCAAAGTTGATACAAAAAGTTTAGTATATATAACTTTGGAAATTATTTAACCCTAAGGTCAATTTCATCACTAAATAATCCTCAAAATATTGAAATGAAATATTGTGAAAATATGAAGTTGACATGTTAAAAATCATAATAATTATCATAGGCTACACTTTGAATAATTTCACTACTCACATCACAATATTATAGTAGATGATGGAAATATATATTTTTTCAAAAAAAATAAACGAATTTATTTTTTGAAAAAAAAATATTTGTTTTGTCAATGTGGAAATTGACCCTAGGCTATGGGTATACAAAAACAAATGAATATTATGTACTTCTATTGACACATTCAAAAAATTAATGGAAAAAAGAACACATGGAGACTGGGAATGGATTGTGGCCCCTAAAACCCATAATGTGAACACGATGTCATCCATGTGAGGGAATATAACTTGATGTCAATAGCTTGTTATTTATGTAATTATTTAAAATTGAACATTGGTAACTTATTAAGTGATGATTTTTTTATAATTTAATAATGGTTTAATAAATGATCATTAATTAATCATGGTTTCAATTAATGTGCATGATTCAAATGTGGTGATTCACAAAAAAATTCTTTACACAAAATTAATGTGCATAGCTCATTAGGAAAACCTTTGCACAAATTAATATGCATGATTCAAATATGATGACTCATTAAAAAAATCATGTCGCAAATGAATTTGCATGTTGAATCATATGATGATGCACATGATGTGTAAGACTTTAATAACTTTTTTATTTAATTTATTTTGTTTGATATATAAATGGATGTTTGGAACCTTTGGAAACACCTTCACTTGATAAGAATAATTTGTTGTAAAAGTGAAAAGTTTCATGAAAGGAATTTATGAAAGGAATTGAAAGTTTAATCTCCAAAGGTTTTGGTGTAATTTGTAAATGTGTAGAATCCATTTCAAGAGGATTGTTGTGACATAATAATTATATATGAAAAAAAGATTGATGAGCAGATATTTTTGTAAACAAAAACATGAATCTTCATAGCTATGTAATAAAAAATACATAGTTTCAATCTTATACCCATTTGTATTCTACAAGTTCAACAAGCACATGTTCGAAGCACATTGCCTTAAGCATGAAAACTTGGAATTAAATTTGCAATATGATTTTTTAAATGGTTTAACATCCTAAAAACTTAAGGATTCATTAAATTGAATGTGAATCAAATTGAAGAAACACATTAAACATCACCATATCATTTCTTTTCACCCAATTACATCCTTATATTTGAATGCATTTAAGGTGAAAAATTGTTGACAAAATATTTTGACAAGCATGGGCCTATGAAGACCTAGCATATTTTGAATACTAGATTTTTAAAACTTCATATTTAAAAAACACCTTTCATCCTCCACATTGCCCAAAATGAACATACTACCAATTTCAACCAATTTGAGATACTCGAGCAAATTATGACACAACATTCCAAAGTTTGAAATTATATGCCACAACTAAATGAGCATGTTTATATAAGGGGAAGTTGTATGGAAACCTTTGCTTGGGGTTTTATTGTGATATTGAAAAATCCATCTTATAAGTCAAATGTTAAACTAAAAAGGATTTTTGGGAGCCAAGACTTGTTGACCACTTGGTTCCTGGACCAAGGTCATGCAAAAACCCACATAACATAGCTTTAAAATCCTAAGATGCTTTGGGAAGGAAACCTTAGCTTCCTCTTAAAGCCAATATTGAAAATAAATTATGTATTTTTTTCTTACTTTTCATGTGTTTGAAGTTAAATTTTCAAGTGCAAATTTTGGCATTGGGATCCAATTCAAGGTGATGCTTTCATGAACACAATCTAGTAATGCAAGGTCCTCATAAAACATTTCAACTTGAAACTTTGTGGTAGGATCAACAAACAAGGAATATAATTGTGGTTGATAGATCTTGACTACACTAACAAAATCACAAATGAAATTATCATTTCCTTGAAAAAACTTGATCAAACTATGGACTATTTCCAAGATAGGAAGGATACAAGCCAAGGACAACAACACATCCAAATCATCATATAAATCCATCTTATTTTCACATTTTTCAATACCTTAAATGTTCATTTAGTTTCCATGATGGTAGCTAATTTTGTGAATTCCAAATGGCATTTGGGACTCTTACAAAAATATTGGTACAAAAACTAAAGCAAAGCCTCCACTTGATGCATAAACTAAATAACCAAATTCATTCAATGAGACACATAATGAGCTCCTAAAATAAAAGGGACCCATGATTATAGAATCTACACTATGACACTAGATTCAATGCCCTAGAAAACATTCAAAATGTTTGTACTAGAAACAGTGAACTTTGATATGAATACATTTTTCAAACCTCCTTCCTACAATAAAGATTTCATAATGCATTGGACCCACTTATAATCTTTGTCATTGACAGTGCAATAATGGAATATATACCTGGTTGTTAACCACATATACATATACTAACAACCATTGTTGGTTGTTGATAGATGTCACTTCATCACAACTAATTGATAAATATCAAGTTCCCATCACAATCATTTTCAATGCCTTCAAAACTTCAACATGAATGTGTTCACCCATCTCCTAACCACAAAACATAATTCCAATGTTTTCTAGGGAAAAAATTCATCTCCATGAAGTGAAACAAGGGCTACAAAGCCTCATATTCAAGCATGGGCCTCCCGTTTTGCAAAATATGGAAAATGGAGGCAAATTAAATATAATTATGCCAACTCTCCCCAACCAATATGGCATTGTTAAACTATTATAAAACTAAAAAAACTTGCAAGTACTGGATAGGGCAAGATTACAACCATGCTTATTGTTCTTGCCATAATGAATTTTGTCTTTCTTCAACCTTTTGTTGGGGATGTCATGTTTTGTCTTCCTCTTGTCCATATGTTTCTTCAAGTTATCTTTTTTCGACATTATGTGTTTAAGTTAACCTCTAATAACCTTACAAATTGTGCACTTCATAAAAACCATCACACTAGATCAATGATGTTAGCCTTTCCCCAAGCAAACTATGCATCCCAATTGTCTTGCCACTTTCAAGTGGCATCATAATTTTGTCATGGTTTCTTCAATGGAGGTTCATTCAAATTGAAACCACTTGTCGATGTCAATTTTTTTTAAGACAAAATGATTAGTGATCCAAACATCCCAAGTGTTGCAAGCAATCAATGTGGAGGTGTGCATCTACTTGATGTTGCTAAACTTGAATCAACAATAATCCCAACATCATTGCTAGCATGTTACTATTAATAAAACTTGAATCGTTCAAAAGTATGGTGACAACTTCAATGGCCCCATCATGAATTACCACCTTCAAGGCCAACATTTAGCATAACCAAAAATTCATAATGCACATTTGAAATATTTCACCCAAAATCCAAATCAAAACCATCACACCCAAAAACTTAAACAACTAAGCAAAACAAGATCATGAAGGCAATAGGTTACAATCATATAATAAGCACACAAAAGAATAACCTTAAACCAAACTTGCAAGCACAATTCACAAAAATTGTAAACATGACCTTAACAATCTAAAACCAATTTTATAATTGATTGTGAGTGTTGTAAGTTGTAGCTAGAAACAAAACACAATGGAAAACAATGCTTGGATAATATAACCTACGCAAGGTTCCAAATTTAAGCTTACCTTTGAACTTTTGGGTTTTGATGTTGGAGTTTGACACAAAATCTTTCTTTTGATTTATAACATTGTACACAACTCCCAACCCTATATTATTCCTTCATTCTATATATCAAAATGTCATTCTAGGTTTTAACAACTAACATTGATGTTTAATGATCATGAAGAGCTACCAATGAACAAATATGTTGAAAATTAAATCTTTCACCTCAATCTTGCATACCAAATATTAGGATTCAAGACCTTGGTCCTCAAAATTTGATGCATGAATTGTGTAAGCAATAGTAGTCATGCCTCAAATTTCAAAACTTCATGAGTCATGAAAAGTCGTAATGCATATCTACCGTATTGAAAATAAAAGTACTAGGGAAACTAGAAATTTTTTTAATAAAAAGGTGGCTACTACCGTATTCCCTCATTAGATTCAGCAACAAATTGTTGAATAATTAATTAAATCTTAAATCTTAACTTCAACACTTGGTTTTTTAATTTTGAATTTTTTGGCAAGTAATGATTGTAAAAATTAAAAAAACAAAGGCTTTCAAGTTTATGGGACAGTCTAGTGTGTCTAGATTATCTTAGTTTTGAGTTCTTTAATTTTCAAGGTTTGTGATTTGAACTTGACAATCAAAATCTTGTAGATTTATAATTTTATAAATTTTTTGGCACAAGTAATAAATAAAAATTAAAAAATTAAAAAAAATGAATAAAAAAAATTTATGCTAAAAAAATTCAGGTATTATGGTAATCATTGGCTATAAGTACAATTAAAAGGTGCTCACTTTCTAGCTTCACCTTTAAACTTTATTACACTATAGTAGCTACTACCTTAAGCCTTTTTTTAATTGCAACACAAAGAACCAATATGTAACCATTTAGATAAGAGGGGGGGGGCATTAAAATATACTGTAAGTTAATAATTATTCTACACATAGAACTAGCATGCTAATGAAAAAGTAGTTGATGTAGTGATCTGATTATGAAATGTTCATGGCCATATGATTTCATGTTTTTTTTTTTTCCTTTTTCTAATTCTCTTTAAATCCTTTGTAGTTGGAACATGGCATTTTTTAAGGTAGAAAACATGTGATAAATAGCTAGAAAAAAAAGGTTGGTCTCCGCCCAACAAAATAAACATTCTTGTACTCATAATTTTGAATGAATAATAACATTCCAATTGTGTGAAGTTGTGATTTTGATAATACAATTGCTTGAAGTGATGACACCTACAAAAGTTGCACTACAAGGAAATGACTACTCTTGATTGGCCAATGATAATGGTTGGCCCAAATGGTGAGACTTAAATAGTTTTTTAGTTTGTATTCTTCAAATTTTCACTAAAATGGGTGGGAAGGTGGGAATATTAAATATTGGTAGGGAGGCATCATTAAAAATGCTTTTAATTACCTTCCAAATTGTGGGGCCCTTGCTATGTTATTGGTGTTGTTGAAAAGCCTTCAACATGTAGGTGTGCACATCTATTAGTTCACAATTTTTGGACCAACATAATTAAAGTTATTGAATTTAAAATGATTTTCATATTAGGAAATAAAAATTTAAAAAATTAATGAATTTTTTCTACAAGAACTCTATTATTGTAAAGTCAAACCCATTTGGACTTAAATAATATTGGGATGGATGATTGTATAGGAAGATGTTTAAAATACTTGGGCCAATGGTAGAAGGGTTAATTGGTCTATATATGTTAAGATGGATGTTTGTTTGTGTTTTTGTTTGTTAGGCCTTGTGCCCATAAAAGGCTTGGGACTATCACATCTAAGCATCGGTGTTGGATTCGGCATTGAATTGTCTTTCACACCTTGTTAGTTTGTGTTATTTGGTTGCATTCTCAATCAACATGTGTGAGATTTTATTTAAGCTTGGGTTACTTTTGAATAATTAATGGGTGGTGGTGGATTTTTTTTTTCTACACCTAGTTGTTTCAATTGTTGTCGTGTTTGGTCTTTCCCTAGGTCTACATTGGTTGTGTTTTGTTTTTTGTGTGTCTGAAAATGAGGTTGGATGTTATGTGTTATGAAAGTTTTAGAGTTGTTTGTAGTGGGAGCATTGGGGAATAAGGTGTTGGTGTGGAATTTTTGTGAAGGTGTGGTTTGACTTTTGATATGAAGACACAATGTGTGTTGTTGTAAAGCATGTACATGTATGTTATGATTTTTTTTGCTTTTCTTTTGGACTTGTTCAATTTGGATGGTTTGAAAAACTCAAACATAAAGAAAGAGGAAAGAAAAAAGGATAATAGATAGAAAAAGGAGCAAAAAAAGAGTGTGTGGTGGAGTGAAAACATGAAAGGAAAACCCAAAACTTTTGGTTATTGGTTTTTATGATTTCTTATTTTTGTGCAATCTTTTTTTCCTTGTTTTTGCAGGTGCATTATAGACATTACATTGATGAAGTTTCTAGAGGTACATGTTGGGCTTGAAAACAAAGTGGAAATAAAAAAATAATGTGATGTAGTGGAAAGAAAGAACGTGCATTGATTGGAGCTTCTACTTTTGGAGTTATAAAAAAAAATTGGTCTTTTTGTTTTTCTTTTTGTTGGTGTGTTTTTGTAGTATGTTGGGGTTCTAGGACCTTTTTTTGTTTATTTGTTTGTTTGATTGGTTTTGGAAATGTGTTGTGAACATAAGGTCTACGATTTTAAAGATACATTGGGGTCCCACAACCTTTGTTGTGTATCTTCTTTCTTTGTTTTGCAAACACAAGGTCAACAAAGTATTTGCAAGTAAGTTATGATTTTATTTTTTTAATGTTTTTTGTGTCTTTTGTTTTCTATTGAAGTGCATATGCGTTTTTGTTTTTTTTTAATAAAAATCTTGTGGTAAACAAATGCAAATGCCTTTTTTTCATGTATTTGGAATGGAGATAATTTTTTTTTTCTAGAATAGTTTGTCAATTGTCAAATTCTCTTAATTGGTTGGTAAAAACACATTATGAAACAATATGTCACATGTCCAAATCATTTCAGAAATTATCTACAAAACTTGGTAAATCTTGTTGAAAAACCAACTTTTGAGTACAAATTTTTATCAACAAAATTTGAAGCCTTAGGCTACACTAATCGTTAAACAAACATTCCCATGTTCATTTGTTGTAAAATAAGGGGTTTTGTGCAAACATTGTATGCATAAAAAAATAGCCCCAAATAGAAACAAACATGTTACAAAACTTGTAAACAAAAAGATCTAGAAAAATAATTTTCATCCCATGGTATAATATATTGGAAATTCAAAATTTCAACAAAATTACAAACTATTGAACTTAAAATTCAATACACCTTAAGGAAATCTACAACTAACTTTAATCAAAAGGAAAAATTCAAGTTTTGTGAAGAGCCATGGGCCCCCTCCATAAAAAAAATAAAATTAGCTTGGCATATCTTTTTTTATCATCTTGCAAATTGTGGAATCTTCACTTGTCCCCATCCCACAAAAATTGCAAACAATATCAAATTAATGGGAAAATGAAGATTGTTAGGCTTTTACAACTTCAATGGTCACTTCTTTATTGCTATCTTACAAGCTATTAAAAAATAATCCCAATTCATTAAAAATTTATAACATTTTGATCCAAAATATTTAAAAGTTTTCCATCACTATAAACCCATTGTAGAACTAGGAATATGACAACTCTAATTTTACTACATTGTTATTAGATGACATTCTTATAAAATTGTCTAGGAGCAATTGCTAAACACTTTTGGTAGCCCAAACATGTAGATTTGGTTTAACAAAAGTTGGTCATTTACATAACAAAGCAACTAATAGTAGTTGAAAGCACAACCAATAAATGAATTGGAACTTAACATGATCAACCTTCTCAAAACCTTTTAGGCTAGAAGCCTAAAAAGCTAGGTAACTTAGAAACTTAGTTTAAGTAGCTTAACATGCTTAGCTAACCTAGCCTACACATATACATGTAGGTTTCAAGTATGAGGACTTGAACCCCTTGAGCTCCACGTTCAAGGACTAGGTCCTTAACCATTGCATTGAATAGCTTCAACAAATAATAAAATTTCTCATCATATTATTATGAACATTTGTTTATAACCTATTTATATAATTTAATTAATTAGCGCCCTACCTACCTACCTAGCTTGCTACCTAGTTTTGGCTACCTACTTACATAACCTACCTAGCCTAAATATAGATCATTCAAGATGACTATTAGTCACATGTAGTTGTAATTAAGACTAAAGTCACAAATATGACATAAAGACATGCCACATATGACTACATAACTAAATTTGGACATTAGTCATGAAATATTCCAATCGTAATAGCCATGTTTTGACGCATAATGTTTGACATTTTGTGTTATATTAACATTATGCTTTGAAGATTGTTTTTCATTTTAATGAGTGATGGTTACTCAATTCCACTCTTTTGAGTTTTATGAAGGATTATTATAACAATTTATAACCTCCTCATAATGTAAAAATTTTGTGGAAAAGTTGTTGGCACCATTTTTAGATTGTTTCAAAAGTTGTAGTTTGTTATGTACTTTCCAAAAATGTTAATTATTGAAATTTGATTTCTGTCACCATTACTCATTTGGGATGTTTTCATTACTTCCAAACTTTAGGAGGGACCAAATTTATTTGAATATTCTTTTGCACCTTTTGCAAGATATTCAAGAAATTAAACTCCATCAAATTTTGAATCCCTAAATACTCCAATTATTGTTTGTTTTGTGTCATACCCTTGGATTTTGATAAGGTATCATTTTTTCTAAGAGTTGTTAATTGCCTTCAATTTTCCTCTTATTTAGGACCAAAGAGGTTTTGTATGATCTATGTTAACACATGTGATTTTCCTATTTTAAAAACTTACCCCAAGTGAAGAGTTAAAGAGGAGGAAGGAGCAAAAGTGTGATGGAACTTCTACTTTAAGGGGTTCATTTTTTTTGGTTTTTGGGTATATTTTCATGCATCTTTATTTCTTTGTTTTTGTAGGTGTGTTGCATTGTTTTTTCTAATATGGTTTGTGGTGTGCTTTGTGTGCATGGTTTGTTTTTGGGAGTGTGGCAAAGCTTTGACATATGCATTTTGATTTTTTTTTGCACTATTTGGTGGATTGTTTTTTTCTTCTATTTCATGATGTTACGGAAGTTAATGAAATTTGGTTGCAAATAGATGGAGAGAAAGGGGAGAGGGAAGGAACACAAGAGGGTGAGAAATGGAAAGATTTTTGCTCTTGTTTTTTTTCCTTTTTGTGGTGTTTTGTTTTTTCTAATGGAGAGAAAAGGTGTGAGAAAAAGAGAGAGTGAAAAAGAAGGAAAGTAGGTGAGGGAGAGGGTGCAAAAGATTTTTTTGACCTTTTTTCTTTTTGGATGGATAGTGTGTGAAATAGAAAGAGACAAAGGGAAGAAGACCAAGAAATACATAGGGAGGGTGGGTGAAGGAGAAAGTGCAACACATTTTAATCTTTTGTTTATTTGTGTTTCTATGGGTTTTCCCCCCTTTTTTTTGGATGGAAAAATGCATGGAGAAACGGGGTAGGACATTAAAAAAAATGAAGGGAAGGGAGGCGAGAGATAGAGAGTTCCTTTCTTTCCTTTGTTGTGATATTTTTGTTTTATGGAGAGAAATGGCAAGATAAAGAAAGACATAAAAAGATAATGTGCAACTTTTTTTGATTTTTTTGGTTTTAAAAAAATTCTTTGGGTTTCTCCCTTTTTGTTTTGGATGGAGAAAGGTGGGATTGAAAGAATCAAAAGGAAGCAAACGAATTAAGTAAAGTATAGAAGATTTTTGTGTGGGCTTTGAAATAGAGGGACAAAAAGGGGAAGGAACTAATTTGTTATTTCTTTTGTTTATAACATTTCCCCACTCTGTGACTAGGTGATTGGCAAAGTGGAATTCATACAAACTGTTGATAAATTGCAATACTTAATTTTTAAAAACGTTTTATCAGGTAATATTATAAAAGTTTTCTTTAAATTTACACTCCAAAGTTGTTGGTTGTTACTATTTACCTATTTTTGCAAAATTGTTTTATTTTATTATATATTTTGAAAGAGCTTTGTTCACAAAGTTTGAGTTTAATTGATTATGGACAAGTCAATGTTTTGTTGGATGTTTAATTTATGTGTTCCAAGCAATTCCAAAGTTGGTAGGATTCCAATATGTAGGTTTTTGTTTCTTTTCTCAACGGTGGTACATGGTATCAAATATCATTTGTTGTACAAGTTTTGTTTTTGTTAGACATTTAATTTTGCAAATTTTTCTTATGTATTTGACATGTGATGCATTTTAAATTAAGATTTGCTTGTAACACTATGGTTTGAACACAATGTTTGAAATTTTATATTGTTCCATCAATTTCATACAAATATTGGATTATTCTAAAACTTACCAAACCTATCAAACTTATCACAATCTAAATAGTGGAACATGGATAGGTTTTGTCATAATTTGGACATTTCATTCTTGTGAATCTTATGGAAATTGTTAAATTGATAAGGTTGATCAAAGTTATGAAACTTATGAAACTTAGATTATAGGGTTCATTATTTGGAGTTTATGGTTTGCTTTTAAGATAGGGGTATAGACTTCAAGATTGGCATATACCATTTGCTTTGAAAGTTTATGTTGAGATTAAAGGTAGGGGTTGTCTAGAGGTTGTGTCTTTGTTTTGCTTTTACTTTAACATTAGAGTTCAAATATTTTGTTTACATATTAGTTTGTTGTAAGGTTAAAGTTTTGATTTAACATTTGGTCTTCACATTTTCTTCTTGCTTTAGAGTTCAGGTGAAATATTTTAAATTTAGCAATTTTTTGGAACTTATTGTAATTTTTTATGACAAAATGATTTAGATTTAGAATCTAAAATAGGGGAATATAGTCTATAGTTTTTTTTTTAATTTACATAATTTGTGTGTTTTTCCTTTGTCTTGCAAGCAAAGGAGTAATAACTTACATAGCCAACTAGATAAGAAGACATGTTGTTTTACTTTGTGGGATTTTTAAGGATGATCAAACAAAATGCTAGCAAATATATGAAAATGAAGAATTTTTTTACAATGTTCTTATATAACATTGTTTTTTCATCACAATACATAATTAGCATGAATATTTAACATTTACATATTTGCAACATTATTACATGCACATTTTTTGAATTAAGTAGTTATGGGGGCATTCTTAAGAATTCAAATATTTATAAAATAAGGAATATAACTTTTAAGATTACTTTACTTTTCATATTTAAAGTCTAAATTTGAACATATTCTTTTTATTAAAAAATTTCAATGTTTTCCACAATGAAAATTTTAATTGGTGTAATATTTTCGTACTTTAATACGAAGATATGTATATAAAAATTTATAATATCAATACAAAATTTCACAAAGGGTAATGAATTCATGTGTTGCCCTAAAGCAACGATTTTTTTAATTTTATTTTTCAATGTTTCAATTTTGCATCATTGATTAATATCACAAGAAGGATTTAACATTAAGCAATGACAAGCTTTTAAAATTTGTCTAAATATATTTTTAAATATTTTTAAAAGTGGTACCAAATTAAAATAAGATTCCAAATGTGGCAAAAAAAGGTTCAATTTATTTCTTTCCAAATTTGCAAAAACAATTCATAAAAAAGAATATTGTGATAACATATTCTTTTTTAAACTTAAATTTTCTAATTTTGGCGAAATTTTGCACCAAAAAACACTAAACTTTCAAAGTTTATAAAATAGAGTTAATCATTAGGATAATTTAAAGTTGTTAAAATTGCTAGATACATCAATCATAGTTTGTTGTCATGTTAATTTTTTTAAAAATAAATGAAAAAAGACCCAAAAAAGGTACATTTCTTCACCAAATAATAATAATAATAATAATAATAATAACACATTTCAATGTCTCTTTTCTCTAGATCATAGAAAAAGTTGCAATGTTATTTAGTTAATTATTAATGACCATTATATTGAAATCAAATGGTTCTTAGATTTTCATACACATTATTGTTGAGTTTTAATGCTTAAAAATACATTGAAATTTAATATTTAATAAAAGTGTTGATAATGAAAGGAAATAGAAAAATACGAACAAAACATATTTACATAAATTTTGCAATCATAAGTGAAAATTTACCATTTCTCAATGTTTTCTAATTTGTTAAAACCCTTACAATGAAATCAAAGAAATAAAATGGAAATACCTTGAACATAAATGACCACATAATTAAGCTATATTTGAGTTTTTCTAAAAAAAATTTCCAAACCTCATTTAAAAAAAGAAAATTGAAACTTGCATTGCCAACAAACATAGCATTTTCAAATTATTTCATTGAGCATACTAATCACAAGTTCCTTGACCTTTTTAAAACAACAATCAACCTCTCACCAACCAATAAAAGCAATAAAATAAAATAAAATGCCCAACAAATTGAATTTAACAATCAATTTATAAAAATAAATAACCCAAAACAATCCAAAAAGAGAAAATAATAATAATCAACAACCAGATTTTTATCTTTGAGTTGCTTAAAGTTTACATTGTTTTCATTCAACAAACTTGGAAATTTTATAAGATTGTTCAATTTTTAAAAATTGCAAATTACAAATGCATTCTAGAAACCCAAATATTTCTAGCCATTTTACATTATCCAATTCATATTATATCAATAGGCAAAATGCCTTATTTCGATCCATGACCCCACCATGATCCACCCAAACTATCAAGTGTTGTGTACATTTGCCAAAATTTCAGATTAATAGAGCAAAAGTGGTTGAATTTTTTAAAAAATTGGTCTCTAAAATTTGATTAATTTTCTTTAAAACAGAAATTTAGCAAGGCTCCAAATTTTTTTATAAAAAAGCTAAGCCCATTTTTATTGGAATAGTATTGAGGGGATGGGTGACCTTATAATTAAACTTTAATACTCTTGGGCCCATTTACATGGGGGGCACTACTTCTCTAGATAGTGCAAGTCTTGGAGTTGGAGTTTTCATGGTAATTCATTTTCACGTAAGTAATTTCAATTGTATTAAAGTTCAACGAGTAATTTGAACCACCTATGAACAAGCACGGTTTTTGATGTTGCCCTACTTGGTAGAAACCCAAAATTGGGTGGGAGTTACTAGGGCCGAGGGTAGGCCTCCTCTTCTTACCAACAAAAGGCCCTTGCATGGACCCTAGAGGTGAGCTATTGAACATGTGGATCAAGTTTGGAGTAGGGTGTTCTTGCCAAAAACAATATTTTTCATGCTTGAAATAAGTGAAAATTTGGGCAAAATTAAAATACAATTTTTTTTTGGGGCCTAGTACATCTTTTTATTAGGTCACGATGAACATGTTTGATAATACTTTTAAACAATGCATGTTCAAAGTACAACATGCACACACTTGAATGAAAAGGTATATGAGTTTGTCATTCATATTCACAATTGTTAATTGCACAAGAGCTTATTTTAACTTGGGGCAATTAATGCCAAATTTCACGATCTTTTGAAAAAAACATTGTCCTTAAGGTTGCACACTTTTAAGTTTTTAAAGCACTTGAAGCTTGCACCAATAAGACCAAATTTTTGTTAAATGAAATCCAATTTCTTGAGCTTTAGGTGCCATGAAAATTGCAAGTTATAATGTTTAACCATTTTAATTTCCAAGTTGAAGGCTTGGGATTCATTCAAAGTGTTTTATGTTTCATTTTATAAGTGATTATGGTATGTGTATGAAATAAAACAATTTGAAGCCAATAGTTGGCAAAGGGAATTGGGATTCATGATCACATTTAGTAGAGATTGAAGTTTGAATTCATCGTTAAACAATGCTAAATGTTATCTATGATAGCCAACCGGGCTATAATAAGGTCATTACATAAACTAGTATTGGAACTAAAAAGAACTTTGGGTATGTAATATTTTTTATGGAAAAAAATTTGCTTACATTGAGTTGGCAAATCTTGCTTCATTCATGTTTTAGAAAATAGTATAGCAATTGTTAGTTAATTTTTATTATTTAAAAAAAAACTCAAATCCAAACAAGATCAATGATGCCATCAAGAACACCATGACTCACCTTTTAGAGACTTGGAAGTCATTCAACATTTGAACAAATGGGACCCATTAAAAGTTATAAAATATATGTAACTTGTTTGTAAAGGGGTTATAAACTAAAAATAACCTTTGATACATGGTACAACCATTATTTTTCATATTTATTTAAGATGTGCCATGATGCAATTCACGTATGTAACTACAAGTTTTATTCTTCCAAGATTTCCCATATATTTTGAGATATATTATAAAAATAAATAATTGAAAACTTGCAAACCTTTAATTTCCCCAAGGTGGGTTGGGGTTGGATTGGTCTATGGCAACAACTTTATTTTTATGTTTTTAAAACTTTTGAAAAAAAAGTTTATCAATTAACAAATTAGTGGCAAATCATGCATGTGACTTTCCGTGGTATCTAAGGCAAGCATCTCATGTGAAACATCATGAATTTTATAGGACTACTTAAACACAATTGCCATTTTAAACACATAATTGGGTTCATGTCTTTCATGCTCACAACGTGTCATGATTTCAATCAAAATGAAACAAAGTAACCTAATACTAAATATTGTAATTCCATCACTACATTATAAATGCATAGGAAGTGCATAAGCTTCAATCTCATCCTTCGTTCATCACTTATTGGATTCACCTTCAATACCTTGAAAGATGATTAAAAGTCATAGTTGTAATCATATCTAGCTTGGACAAATTGGGACTAAATCTTTTCATTTTGTTGAATTTGGGAATGTTTGTTGCACAACTTTGAATCACAAAATGACAAGCTTTAAAACACAACCCATGGTGTTTATATTTATTTTCGTGGTATTCATGTCCATACAACCAATGATAGTTTTTATTGAGGGTATGGGTACTAATCCAATGGATGTCCACAAGCCTCTTGGAAGTCGGTTCTTGCTGAAAAATTCAATCAAACATCAGTCAACCAAGAATCTACTACAAACAAGTTGTGAGTTTTGTCAATCTGGCTTTACTTGTTGTAATAAGCTTTGTTACTGGACATTGGATTTTTTGTTTGATCCATTAAATTGTGGGTCTTGTGGTAATATATGTCCACCACTTTCATTATGTTGCGATGGAAATTGTATAAGTATTTCCAAGAAGTGCCAGCTTCCACCACCTCCACCACCACCATCCCCACCACCTCCACCTCCATCTCCACCACCACCCCCACCACCATCCCCACCCCCTCCATCTCCATCTCCATCACCACCTCCATCATCCCCACCACCTCCACCTCCTTCTCCACCACCACCCCCATCGCCTTTGCCTCCTTCTCCATCACCAACTCCACCACCATCACCTTTGCCTCCTTCTCCATCACCGTCTCCAACAACCTTGCCACCAACCCCACCACCTTTGCCTCCTTCTCCATCACCGTCTCCAACAACCTTGCCACCAACCCCACCACCTTTGCCTCCTTCTCCAACACCCACTCCAACAACCCCGCCGCCACCCCCACCTCCATCACCACCTCCATCAACCCCAACACCACCGGCATTATAATTCTTTTATGCAATAATACAACAAGTGGTCCATTTCAAGATATTTTGACATGTTCCAAGGGATCAACTTATACAAAACTTATTGATGACTCCTACAAATATAGATATGAATGCTTATATATCTAAGCAAAACACTATAAAATGAGGTTGTGCCTTGTGGATGTTTTGGGTTTTGTGACCATGGAATTATTTCCATGCATGGGGGAACACATGTGAAAACTTATGATGGATTCATCACCAACAACTTCCATATGTAAATCATCTCAAAAAATATATACTTTCAAATTATAATAATGCATTATAATAATTGGAAATGTTGTACACCATGTGTAGATTGAAAGAGTATAATCTACACATATATTACAATTCAATTTCTTATATCAATGTGTTTTGAATTAAATGTTAACAAATGCAAAATTTTAAAAATTGAAATTAAATAAAATTTGTTTGGTAATGTAAGGACTTGTTCTACAATCTTGTGATTTGGGTCAAGATGTTCCCAATGACTTTGGTTATGGCATAAGTATTAGGAAATGATTATATATATGGAACAAGTAAATCATCTACATCATTAAAATTCACTATTTGGAAAAAAATGATTTTTGATCACTCATTCCAATAAACCTTGTTAACCACTTGCATTTGAAACAAACCTTCTTTTCCACAAGATTGATCATAAATCACAAGATTAATGATTGTGTTTTAACTTTTATTTATGTTGATGTCCTCAAATGAATATGTATGACAAAAAAAATTGAACTTGATCATGGACAATCTACATTTCCCCAAAAAAATAATTAAGATAAATTAAAATTAACATGTTGTATTTCAAGGTCAAAAATACAATTTTACACATGTGTAATAATCCAAGCACCATAGTCCAACACAAGAAGTTTTTTTGTTTAAAATGTGAGAGTGAAAGATGTCTTGTGCATGAACTTAAAGACCTTGAACCTAGAGCATGATGGTAATACAATTGATTTGACAAGGATGAATATCATTTAACAATTTGCATGAAATAAATGGATGCATGATAAAAATACTTGGATGAAATCCATTCATAAATGGAATGCAATGGAGATGGGTATTAAAATATTTACATTCACCTCCATATGGGGTTTCCGATAGTATGCATTATCAACAAGAGTTTGCTTGAGATGTTGATATGGTGGATTTGGATACATAATGTCATAGTTGTTGATGTTTCTCATATTCAAGATTATAAGGGTAAGCTCGATGCAAAATGAAATAAATCCATTAATATGTACCATGAATGAGTAGGATAGGACAAAAGAGTATTGTGGCAAAGAATGTACAATTCTACTTCATTCCATGGTAGGTAGCAAAGGCTATGTTCACACCCCACCTTGTTGTAATTTAGTTGTTAGAGATATGCAATTAAAACACATGGCAACCCTTTGGGTGAGTACCATAAGGGGCTAACCATAAGGGCCAATAGTGCCACATGAACTTATTTTGAAATTCAAAGTTTTACTCGAGAAATCACTCTTTAATGTTAATTGAATCCAAGAGAAGAAAAATAATGTGACAACAATTTTGGGCTTGTAGAGAGATTCTTAAGAACTAGATTTCAAAGAAAGTATTTCCATATTTGGCTGAAACTTTGCTAGAAAGAATTTTGCAAGCACCTTCATCATGCTCTTGAATTCGAGAGAAAATCTAATGACATATTGTTGGGCTTTATAGAGAGAGGGAGAGATTCATGAGCAAATACAAAGTATGAAAGATTTCCATATGAGTCAAAGTCATGTTTGTTGGAAAGAATTGCAAACACCACCTCATCATTTCACTTGAAATCCAAGAGAAATGTGATGACTCTTTTTTTTCCTCCCCCTTTTTCAAGCTCGTAAACCAAATGAATGTAGTAAGCAAAATTGCAAGACTTGTCACCATTTAGAAGAGGAAGATACAAAGAGATTTAGTAGCTTTTGCACCCACTTGGGCAACCAATTCAAAAGACAAAGTTGATAACAAAGTTAGTAAAGTGGGTGTACGCACTATGGAATGGTTAAGAAGCCCTTACACATTATGTTGGGTAAGGGCACTAGGTGCACTTGTGAAGGTGAGCTAGGCGACACACCCAACACAATGGTCAAGTGCGAGGTCATTCCATGACATTAAGGTCCACAAAGGAAATTCCATGAGTTTTTTAAAGTTTTCATGTTGAATACTTGCATGTTTTGGTCACCGCTCTCTAAGTGCATGATCATCACTAGAAGATTATGTACTAGCCTATAACGAGGGCAAGAAAATGACACATGCTACCACCCCAAACCCTAATGTGTGCAATAAGAATAAAACCATAAGCAAAGAGAAAGATTCAAATTAGTGTTTGACATGACTTTTGAGTTGAGAAAGAGAAGGACCAAATATACACATATATACAGAACCTTTTCAGGTTTGGCACTTGGGTGCCAAATAATTATTTTATCTTTCAAAATTCAGATCAGCAATAATAATAATAATTTATGAAATTATGGCAATAAATATAGGAAGCTTATTTGATAGGTTCTTTGGACTTTAAACCTCCACCATAATGAGATTTTTTGCAACATTTCCTACTCTATCTTTTTACAAAAATGGCGAGACATAATGTTCCACCAATTATAGGATAGAGAAATTATGTTGTCAATTATGGGATACCGGACACAAATGGACTGGCTTGAAGTAGGAAAGCTTATGGGTTTCCACCAATTTTTGTATTTTTCCCTCCTTTGTAATTTTCTTAAATTTTGACATTTCAAACATATAATTTCTAGAAAATCTGACATTTACAAAAATAATTTAATTATTGTTGAACCTGAGAGGTTACTATTGTATTGTACAAACTGAGAGAAAACACAACATTTTTGATCTATTGCAAAAATGAGAAAGCTAAATTCATGTCACTTTGGGATGAGTCCAAAGTCTTGTGGTGCTGCACAACTACTAACAAGCTTTAGCAACAAACCATAGCTAAAGGAAGTTCAAGAACCATGCAACACAAGCACACCACCCAACATCAACTCCGCATACCAGCCCATTTTTCTCCAATTGTTCTTCACAAACCATGATACAAAAGTACTACGGTTCAACCTAGTGTGATCCCCACCAGCCAGCTTCTTCTTCCTCACCTTTTGGGAGAAGTCTTGATCAGTTAGGGTTAATGAATATCTGCAGTCTACAAATCATAATTAATCCTCAACTATTGTAATTCGCTTTGTGGATCACCTACCTGGTGGTGGCAATGCAGAGAGTTTTACAGCCCGCTGAATATCTTCATCCTCTCCGCAGCAAAAAGCATGTCCCTACTTCAAATCAAGACCCACATATTGGCAACTATTCACTCTTTGCTATTAGTGACAACCTGAGCATCATCAACAATTCTTGCTCTCTAATAGCAGAGAGAGTATTCCTACCGATATCTGTGGAAACTAGTAGTGGATCTGTGTCCTATACCTCTCCTTACCTTTCCTTCTAGAACATCTTCATTTACCTTAACTTGTGACAATTGAATTATCTTGAGTCTATGAATGGATTATGGAGAAACAACCTTGTCTAACCAGGCCCAAAATCTCCTCTCTGAAGTCTGAAAAAATTCGAACTAATACCAGATCCTAGTTTCAGTCCAAATGAACCCTGCAGTTGACCATGTTACAGACCTGTGAGACCCACATTGTGCCCTGAGGATTTCACAGTGATTCTCTGGCCAGAGTGAACCAGCACCCTCCAGTGCACCATGAACTGGATGCACATTATGGCTCAGTTGTGGATCAACCTCAACTTAGTTAATATCTGGTTTCACCTCCGCAATAAGAAGTAGGTCATATATATAGGTAGATAGGTAGGAAAATAGGTGACTGCAAGGTAAGTAGATTGTTTATATGTCGGTAAGGGTTGAATTTGCTACCGACCTACTAACAAGTGAATAAATAGGTAGCTAAAAAAAGCAACTGAGCTAGCCACCATGGTTAGCCACGGAACTGGACCCCAACAGAAAACTGTTTCCTGACCACTTACCATCCATCCTTCATGGCCCACTGGTGGGTACTGGTTCTCTCTGGCCCAAATCTCTCAACACTTGACAACTCTGAGCAGTTTGTTGCCACCATCTTCTATTCGCCAACAGAGATCACTTCAGACTCAAAGCATAAAAGGCTTGCACCAAGTATTCCACTGCTTCATCCTTGCGTTGCTGAATGTAGAACCCTCCTTCCCACTGGCCATTACGTGGCTAGATAGGTAATATCATCACCTGTGCGCAGACAGTCCAATTTCACTCTCAGCCTAACTCAATCCAAAGCACAAGTATCTAGTTCCATAGATGCAATTGAGAATCATACTGTGTATCTCATGAGCATCAGTAAAACGATAAATGAAGCAGACAAAAATTTTAATGCTCCAAGATTAGACGGACCAGAGATAGGTAATTTGTGTGATTCTCAACAAGCATATTTTAACCTTATTTACTGCATACAACTTCAACCTGCTGAAGTCCTTCAAGCCACATATCATGCTCTAGAGACAATGAATCAGTGGATACCTGTCACCAGGAATACACTGTCATGTTGCTTTCATCAACGACCTCAATTTGTGACAAATATCAAGAAACTCGGGTCGTTGCTCAGGCTCCTGATGCCAACATCTCGTTATCAGATCTGCCACATCATCACTTACATATTTGGG
>Ga0116231_10006937_pt1 | contig 21168 bp, 10 predicted proteins | sample S1TSphgellanicum_2_FD_89695 | JGI IMG/M metagenome (GOLD analysis project Ga0116231, IMG submission 89695) | Host-associated microbial communities from peat moss isolated from Minnesota, USA - S1T2_Fd - Sphagnum magellanicum MG | ecosystem: Host-associated > Plants > Peat moss > Unclassified...
AAAAAAAAAAAAAAAAAAATTTTATAAAAAAAAAAAAAAAAATTCCCTTTTTTTTTTCCCAAAAAAAAAAAAGTTTCCCCCCCCCCCCCCCCACCTCCCTTACCCCAAAAAAAAATTACACTGTAGCCAATAAATATGGATATTGCAGTAATTTATTTTTGAATTTTATACCGACACTTAAGGCTCTTGAAATGTCAGCTCATGGGTATAATAGGCCCCCGGAGGGTGTGGAGGGAAGGCGAGGAGGGTTTTGGACTACGTAACCGGCAAGAGCAGGCCAGTCACGGGAAAAAAGTCGAGCCATGTGGGACCTTAAGCCGTAACTGGCCGTAACTGGCCTGCTCAAGCCGTGTGTTACGAGACATAACCGGTGACTCGACGGATGAGATTTCATCTGGGATGAATGCCATTGTCATTGTCGCCATAACCTTCCTGTGCCCGTCTGCCTGACCCAGTACGCAGCGGATATGGGTTGTAAAACTGTGACCTCTCTGCCAATGGGGTGATGCCACATCACCAATTTCCAGTTATGATTTTTGAGTGTAGGGTAAAAGCTCTAAGACGAGGCCATAGTAAAAATTATTATAAGCATAAAGACCGGTGCCGAATTCCCCTTAGGGTAGTTCGAGCGCATAATGGAGGTCAATTTTTTTCATCCGTGAAGGGGAGGCATTTTGAATCATGCGTAATCCTCACATCCGCAGGCGTTTCATTTTTTGAAACGCTCGCTGTCATTTTTTTCCCCTTCATACCCGGCAGGTATCATGAGAAAAGAAATTAAAATAGAATCGGCGCATGTCTTTTATACTCTGTAATAAAGCCCACAGGCTTGGACTTTTACCTTTGTAAAACACCGACAGAATTATTTTAGTGTATATGGAGGGCACATTATCGAACGGAATCTATCCTTCACAATCTTTTTCTAAGAAGGATATTTACAAATACACTAGGAAGAAGCCCTTTCTCAAATGTAAATTATGGCCATACAATTTGTGGATGTTGAAGTGTACATTTTTCATCCAACAAAGAAACAATCCAACATTGTTTATTATATAGAACTTACCCTATTTGCAAAACATTCTCAACGTAAAATGATGTTTGTTTCTTGCATTATTGTTCACACTTTTGTGTGTGATCCAAATTTTACTTAAGACAAATAGGGTTCAAGGTTTATGGCCATGGGGAGGTAGGTGCTTGGAGAAACCTAAAGACTCAAGTGTCCACCCACCATCTTGAGTGTTTGGACATTGCAATGCAATTGATCCTTGCACTCCTTCGTTACTATAACAAACCACATTGTTATCAAATACATGTCATGCCTATCAAAGTTCCTTTGAGTTGCAAATTCAAATCATAGCCAAGGTGTCTACCCCCCTTATCATTTTCTTTTCCTTCTTTTTCCCTTTTCGTGTGTTTTTGTTAATTTATTTTATTATTATTTTTTCCATTGCCTTTTGTTGTAGGCAAGATTCCTAGGTATTCATTTGATGTCACAACATGAGATTATTAATAATCCACTCGTGGTCCTTGCCCCTAGTTTTCCTTGCAAGTAAATGCCACCACATCAACAAGTTGGCAAAAGACAATTCCTAAGTTGTGTTTACCATGTTCTATAGCTTTTACACTTCATCAACTTCCTACATTCCTTTTATGCCAACATGATTGATTGGCATCTCCATGTAATATATTTGCTAGGGTGAAAGAAAGCAATAAAAATCCTCTCCACTTGTTACAAAACTTGTTTTTAAAATATTCATGAACAATGAAACAAAATAAACTTTTCCCCTTGTCTAGGATTGTCATTAGTGAAACACTAGAGTTGTAATATTCTTCATCTTCCATATCGTTCCATATTGTCGTTTACTAATGTATACACTTCACAAAGCAATATCTTGTCGTTCATTGCCCCCAAGGTCCAAGGTTTAAAGCTAGAGTCTTGTAACATGAAATCTAGATTTGATTTTATGTTTAAACAATGTTTGGTCTAGTGTTTTGTCTACCCACCTAGCCAATGTGATCTTCTCCTCCACACACCCAATGGTTGAATGTATCACACATTGCTCATCAACATCATCACATTATTGAAAGTTTTGGAAAATTGATCACAATTCACAATTAGACATAAACTAAGTAATTTCTATGAGTAAAATACATAACACATCAATGACTAGCAATTAGTAACCCTTTCATTTTCATTGTACTAGAAATTGAAGCATAGAAAGCCAATTATGCCATGTAAACCATTCCCTAATTGTGTCAAGCACAAAGAAGGGGTCATATTAGCTAAATATTAAAACATGCTTTTCATTGCATGATGGAAACTTTAACCCTTAGATGCCACAATAAGTTCAAACCACCAACAATCAAATAGGAAATCTTTCATGGGATTCCCCCAAAACATCAACTCATTGTTGAAATATTTCACAAGATTCCCCCCAAAAAATGAACTCATTGTTGAAATATTTCACAAGATTCCCCAAACAAAAATGAACTCGTAGGTTACTAGAACACGAGACAAAATGAAAACCATGACATCCATATGCATACAATCGCTCTTTCTTATAGTAGAGCTTACGATTACGAGCTTGTTTGAAGTTTTTTTAGAGTGACTAGTATTACAAATTCTTGAAGCTAGCGGTGCCTTTGATTGACAATCTTAGAGGAGAACTGGAAGGAAAGGCAAAACTTCAATAGCCATATCAAGGTGCTTTGGTTCAAAGAGGAGGCGTTAAGCCTCCATTTTGATATATCACCTACCCCGACCATAGAGACAATGGAAATAATCCTTGAAAAGAAAGATGTCATTAGATGGTCCTCTGCTTAATCCATGTTCACTATGGCTTTTATGAGCTTCGGGTTCAAAAGTCTCCCATTGGATTGCAGCCCTAGTGTCAAAACTACAGTAGTTGAGTTGATCAATTGGTTAAGTGTCCTGATTCTGGTCTTAAGACGAGTTGAGAGTACTTCTGGATTTCACTTGTGCATCTAAAGTTCTTGCCATTTGGAATCTTGAATAGCAGATGGAGTGTGATATGCAGGAGGGAAGCTGATGATCTATCTGACGAAAAGTGACATATGCTGATCAGCAAGCATGCACAAGCTGGCAACCCCAATGTGTGACAATGAACTTGGGTGAGAGATTTTGAAGCAGTTAGGAGCACTGCAGTTGAATGGCATGGTTCCTTGTAATGGTATGGAAAGATCTTTATTGAAGGCTTTCATATCAATGCAAAGGCCAGCTTTGATGGAGGTGCACATGAGGTTTATGAAGCAGTTTAGTCAGCTGGAGAGGGACTGGCAACTGATGGCAGCCAAGCCTGAGACACAACCTGCCAAGAAGAAGACAGTGTCACTAGAAGGCATGTGCAGCATTGGGTTGCTGGAGCTTAAAGTAGGCAAGAGATATCATATTCATGTGCGTTATGCAATGCCATGTGCAGAAGCATTAGTCCTCAATCTTGTTCAAACAATGGTAGAAGATGAGGATGGGTATGCTCCATGAGTGATGATTGATGATTCTCTTGCTGGGTTGACATCATGGGCTAAGGTACAAGGATGATATCCCAATGGTGCAAAAATTGCAACCAACCACTCTAGTCAGAGTTGCCAGATGACTATGTTACACCACTGTATGTGAATACTGAGGATGACCTAATTGTCCAATCTGACTTTCCAGCTGCTTCAATTGAGCTCAATGTTTGGGCCAAATTGGATGCTGCAGCCTTGCAAGCAGAAGGAAATCGTCTTTTTGCAAAGCAGGACTGGACAGGATCCATAGAACCATACACAAAGTGCATCCAAAAATTTCTGGAGTTGGTCCATCAAAAGCCCAACATCCAACAAACATAAGAGGAAACGAGCTGGTGAGAATGGCACCACAAGCAATGGAAAAGTTGTTGATGAAACAGTGATACTGGCATACTCAAATAGGGCAGCAGCTTGGATGAAATCATGCCATTATGAAAGAGCTCTGAAGGATGCACATGAAGCTCTCCTACTGGAGCCCCATGATCTGAAAAGCATACATTGGAAAGGATTGTGCACTTCATGGCATGCAACAATATGAGCTTTGCTTGCAAGTGCTTTGAGTTGGCTCTGGAACAATCAATCCTCCAGAGAAGGATATCAAGCTTGCACTTCAAAAGAGTAAGACATGGGATATGCAAAGCAAGCTGGGAGTGTATGAGCTTTCCAAGTATTTTTTTTTTAATTGTTGAAGGGATATAGTGCACGGTTGAGGTGTTTCTTATTTGAAACTTAGTCATTTCATGATTGCAAACTAAGGAGTTGGACTCGTCCAATTTTTCAATAAATTTTTTTGAAAAATGTGTCATCCTTTTAGTTTATTCTAATTTTGGATGCATGTTTGTTGAACAACTTGGTCTTGATTTCATCTAGCTCATTAGTCAAACATTTGCACCTCAAAATATTGAGGTTTGGCTCATGGGTATTTGATGGGTAGGTTAAGCTCAAAGATTGCTTGTTGATTGTAGATTTTTAACATGGGAATAAGGATTGTGGTGTTCGATCCTACTAGTAGAAGGTTTAAGTAAAATTTGGGTGGATCTCTTTCAATTAATCAATCTAGTAAACTAAGAAGTTCACATTTAGTTGGTGAAGTCGTATCAAATTTGGACTATTGCCAAGTTGTGCAAATATCTCGTCAAATATATTTCAATGTGATGTTGTCAAGGGTCTTTTATGAAGCTAATGGTGTGATTATGGATTTATTGTCTATTTTTTTAATTTATGTTTTATGAACATCCATATTTTGGTTTCTTTTGGCCCATTTTTGGAATACTTGTGGCAAGAGAGCCTAAAGGCTTAAGTACATGGGTATTTGATGAAGAGGTTATGTTCAAAAATCACTTGTTGCTTGTATAGCTATAAGAAGAGGATGGGGGGTTCAAAGTTTAATATTGTAATATGGTTTGAATGAAAACTCAGCATATTGTCAATTAATTAATAAGGTAAATAACCAAGAAGACCAATAAGTCTAGATTTAGTAGGTGAGGGCCAAAGCCATTTCAATTTTGGCTTTTTAAAAAGTGGTGTAAATATCTTTTCAAATATAATTCAATGTTATTGAAGGTGTTTTATGAAGTTAAAGGTGATGATGGCTTGTAGTATGGATATGGCTTTGCTAAAACATAGATAGATAATGTGTTTGATATTCTTCCCTTTTGACCATGCAAGTTTGTGAATTGTAACATGCATGAACACAACTAGATTTATGGGTTAGTACATCAAATTCATTCATATTGGGTGGATGGTAAATCGAATTAAGTTCCCCTTTTGAAAGGACTTTATAGTTTATAGGGCTTACCTTGGATGGTTATTGGTTAATGAAAAACTATTTATGGATTAAAGATTATGGACCAACCTTTTGAATATTTAGTTTTTTTTGCTTGCCTTGACAATTAGTATTCTTTATCTATCGAACCTCGAAGTTGCAATATATTAAATACCTCAATTGATGGTCAAAGTCATGTTCAATAATCAAGGCCATGCAAAAGAACTTTTTTAAAATATTCATAATGTTTAACCAATTCAACTACATGTTCCACAAAAATACATCAATATGGAAATGGTGAACAATTGCAACCAAACAACTAACATCTTGTATGCATGAACTCAAAATGTTTTAAGTCAACAAACAACTAGAATACACATTACCTAGACCCAAAGTTTTCAACATGAGCCATGACTAAATCCACACAAATTTATAGTAAAAATTTCACCCAACACAAAAATGATTGTCAAATTGGCTAATAATTCCATGGATCTACAAGGTCATTTGCTTTAAAAAAACATCTATATTAAATACTACTTTCACCTTTTGTTCCAACTTTAATACTTTATTAACTTGGGTTGGCTAATTTTTTTACAAAGTAATTCTCTATTTAATTTTACTATCATTTCCAAAGTGGTTCAAACAAATATTAAAACTATCATCCTATTAGCTCACTAATGTAAGGAAGGTCAAATTAGTCTCGCAACAAAAAATGATACCATTTTTGTCATGAAATGTTATTTCAACTTTATTATGTTTGTTGCTTGCTTCTTGAAGATTAATGATCTACATCCAAATAACCACATCTTTGGTAACATGATTCCCAAATCTTCAATCCAAGAAAAATTGGATGACAAATTGTTGAATTGGACCCCATGGTATATAGTTGTTCTTATTGTTAAACATTTAGCATGCAACCAACTATGTTATCTAAGGTGATGCATTGAATATGATCCTTTTTAGCCTTCATATTCTAAATTTCACAACCAATTTCTTAAAAGAATCCACAATGTACCAAACGAAACAATCAAATGGATAAAATTTGGACATAGTTGCAAGCTCTTTGAAAACCACTAACATTTACTTACATGAATCCTTAATTTCACCTTATATGAATGAAAATCTTTGCAAAAAAAGTTGAAAAGATATTTCATATGTAAAACAAGAAAAAAGACAAGTGTAAGAACTATGGTTATTAGCATCTTTCTTTGGTGGGACATCCCAAGACAAGATGTCAATTGTTAAATGTCCCAAATATGGGCACCTTGGTAAAACTTTGGATTGAGACAAATCATGTACGTTGCAAGGGATGTTGTGACTAAGTTCAATCAATGGTGAGGGAAATGCCAAAATGGCATTAAGGATGATAAGAGTTGGTCGGGGAATGATGGAAATGGAGTCAAACAATGAAAATGAAAACAAAATGGTGAAAATGATCACAATGGTGACAAGAGACAACATGGGTGTCAAGGTTTTAAATAATTTTTGTCTTAATATTTTTATTTTTTTTGTATTTTTTTCAAAGGATAATGGAAAGGTGCCCAAAAGGACAAGGAAAGTGCCATGTGGAAAAAAAAACAATTGGGGAATAAAGAAGTAACATCACAAGGGTGTTAAAAGGGGGGTTTTTTCTCAAGCAACAAAGGTGTTGAGAAAAATGTCAAGGAAATCAACATTGTTCCAAATTAATTACGTGTCATGAGCACTAGGATTATAAAGGTAGACTCCTTGATGCACTCCTATAGTTTTTTTCCCATCAATATTAATGGATTTTAAAATATCAAATATATAAAAATATGATAACTTAAATCATCATATATAAATTTATAGCCATTAATATCATCCACTTAGTGTCAATGTGTATGATGAAATATGAAAGTCCAAACTAATAAAAGACTATAGAAAATGGTTGCATTTGTGACGTGATTTTAGGACACCTTTAGGGTTTGGACCAAAGGATGACAGCAACATTGGAAAAAGGGGTTTTTCTTGGGTAATGGAGGATGATAGGAAACATGGCAAGGCCACTTGGAAGATTGTTGGGGGATGTTAGGAAATATGTTGAGCACATTGAGACACAACAAGTCTAAACCTTCATTTGGATGAAAAAGGTAAATTTAAGTGATTGTAAAATAAAATAAAAATTTTATATATATATATATATATATATATATATATTGTTGGTACATACCACCTTTTGGGAGTTTGGCAAGTACAAATAATCAATGAGAAAACTTACTTGATGAAATAATAATAATAATAAATAAAGGACAAACAAAAAGGAAACAAAAATCCCAACACAAAGGAACAATCAAAACATAAAATTAATTTGTGGAGGTCATTACCTTTCTAGAATTTTCAAAAAAGTCGTACCACCTATAAAAATCATTTAAAAAATATTGGAAACACAAAAAAAGTTATGTACACCCTATTGCTACTATTGTTGCCCTACATACCATCTACCAACAAAGGCCAATTTTTGTCTTCTTAAATGAAATTTCCTTTCCTAAAAAAATATTTAAAAAAATAATAACCTTCCTTATTTTCTACCTTCTAGTTTTCAAAGAACAATAAAACATAGGATGAACAAATGGTAGAATTTTTCACACTTAACCACATTTTTTCCTTTAAAACCTCCAAAGTGCAACCATTTTCTTCTTTTGACACCCTTTCAACCTTTTCTCTTGAAAACCTCCTCAAGAACTCCTCTAACAACCTCCCTCCAAACCACACCACACATCAAAAGGAAAAGAATCTCCTCTAAAGAACACCCATCGAAAACAACAAGAATCCTCCCCAAGGCTTCCCCATTGCCCATATTCACATGAAACCTAATATGCTTTTATTTTTATGGTGATTATCCAAGTTTTTCCCTAAGTTAACAAGAGTGTGTTAGTGAGTTAATTGTCATCACATCCTTTCAAAACTAGATAAATCTAGTGGCTTCATTTCCTAGGTAATTAACTAGTTGTGTTTGCCCCATACGTGCTTGGTAAAACCTAAAATCATAAATGCAAGTCTACTATCTTAGGGCAATAATAAATTTTTATAACATAAAAAGAAACAACAATACAAACAAATTAATCAATTAAAAAATAAGTTCATTATGATTTTTGTTATTAAGTCTTCATCAAAACCTTATTGAAGGTTTTAAAATAACATCAAATTAATTTTTTAAAATTATATCTCAGAAAAAAATCTTAAAAGTCTCACTTTTTAATTAAAAAAATTGTATTGTTAATATGCCATAAGTTTTTCAAATTGATTTCTGATCAATTGACAAATAAAAGTACTTATAACAAATTATCCACATTCCACATGTTACCTACTTTTCTAGAAACCAAAATTAGGGTGTCATCTATGTATTACATTATGATTATGGTTCCAAAGCCCAAAGTTATGAACTAGAACCTCCAAGTATAAATATGTATTTGATGTCATCTAACTTGCCAATTGTTTAAACATGAAATTGAACACTTTTCCAACAAAAATGAATATGTAACAAGAACATACATCCCTACCTGACTCCTCTTTCAATATTAAATAACATGGTGATGTTTAGTATTGACACACATTGACACTTTTGCATTTTTAAACAACTTTGCCATAGTAATGAACTCGATAGCCATCCCTATCTTCTCCAAGGCTACAAACATGAATCCCAAATAATTATATTGTAATCTTTGGAAAAATCTAATTTTAAAAAATAAGGGATTATTTAGAACACCTAGCCCAATCAATGGTTTCATGTGTTAGGATCATGTTATCAATTACATACCTAAAAGGAAAGAATGTAATTTGATCAATGTCCACCACTTCCATTGGTGTAATTTGAAGCCTTTGTTGCAACGCCTTTGGTAACATTTCATATTCTAGATTTAGGAGAGTAATTGGTTTCCAATTGCCAAGACTTTCCTTCTTTCTTGCTTCAAATAAAGATAGTCAACATTTTGTTGACCTCCTTGCTAAGGTAATCATCTTTGACTACATTGTTAATCATTTTGAAAAAATATCCTTTAATTAAAATCTAAAAGAATGGGTAAATTTTCATTGCAACCCCATTTGGCATAAGGGATTTAGCTTTCACCTTGGAAATTGTTGCAACTTGATGTTCTTCAATAGAGATGTTCAATTTAAGGGTAAATTTCCTTGGTAGTGAATCTAAAGTTTTTGCCATCAATTCCACTTACCTAGGCAACTATTTTGAACCTTATACAATTTGCTATAAAATTTACAACAAACCTTACCTAGCTCTTCCTTCTATATAATACAACATCCTTTTCATCTTGTAGGGCCAAAATCCCTACTTTGTTGCACTTCACTTTTACTACAGAAAATAACTTTGGTTTAGAATTAGTGTTGTATTTATCAACGCATATGATTATGGTTGATTTGTAATCTTTATTTCTTTCATCTCTTGCACTGTTCTCCTTAATCCTCCTATATTATATTGCAATTATTTGTCCATTTTTGAGTTTTGAAACTCCCCATGTGCAATCCTTAACTTGCATCACAACCCCTTTTCCTTTTTTTGAAAAAATTGCCTTATGCTTACAATTTTTTTAATATAACTTAAATTTTCCTCATCTTTGAAAAGAAAGTAATTTCTTTTGGTTATGCATGCCAAATGGCATGAATAATAATTTCTTCAAAAAAAATTACATTCATTTTCTAAAATGAACTTCTTGAATGAACCTCTACTACTTCTAGCACAAAAGAATTGGGTAGGTGGTTGGATTTGACTTTGTCCCCCCTTATTGCATAATGAAGATCATACCTTATTGTATATCCTTGAAACACCAAAAATCATATAATGTTTTATCCAACCAATCTTTGCATCTTAGGTTATCTCAACAATATATATTTTTTTCATTGATCTAGTAGGCTTTGTAACATTTAGGGTTAACTACATTTTCTTTTCATTATGAGAAAATTGGAGGTTCTACAATTGGGCTTGTAATTAGATTTTTGAGTTGTAACAAACACTTGCAATTCATGGTATTTCTACAACACAAGTGTTATCAAACAAGTTGTAATAGTTTCATTGAACACCCCAAGTTGTATATAAGATTATATATTATTAAACATACATGAAATTCAAATGTAACTATATGCAATGGCTATGTAATTGGTTGTTCATGTTAGTTTCCCACACAAATGTTTACAAAAAAATGGACTACTAATGTGGCTTATCATTCATCCATTGACATAAATTTGTTCTTGTCCTTTGCAATTTACTTACAGTTATTTTATGATTAGTTGTCAAATTTTAGCACAAATGTCATGGATGAACATAATAGTGCATGAATTTTCATTCATCCATCAATAAATGAAATATGTTCATGCCAGTTGCAACTAATTTGCAACTAATGCATTATGAAATTGTATTATCTTGCAACTATTGGATTTTGGTAATGGTATTATGTTTCAACTTGAATTTAATTAATGTACTTTTAAATTGTAATTTATCAATTAGTTGATGGAATTATTTTTTTGATTAATGTCCCTTGATAGATAATATTATTTTGTGCCTATTGGAATTGGCAATGATAATTTTGTATTTTGAAACACATTACATAAATCCATTGCATAAGTAATGACAAACATGTTGCTCCAATAGTACAATTGTATGTATTAATATCCGATGGTGGAAAATAGAGCTCATATGAAATTTTTATTACTATCCATGGTCCCTTCCAATGGTATGTACTTTATTTACATTTCCAATTTTAAACTAAAACTATTACTATCAAATATCCTATCTAATGTTTGTTGTTATGTAATGTTAAAAGGTCCACCTTGTTGCTATTCAAAAGTTGGGGTATAGCTTGATTACTTCCAAATGTGGAATGATGTTTGCACATCAATGTAAGATCTAGAACAACCTTATTGCAATGTGAAAAATAATTTGATATTTATTCTAAATCTAAGTAACAATCTTCCACAAGTATGTAACTAATAAGTAATATACATATAGTCTGCAATTTATAATGCAACTGATATATATATATATATATATAAGTCTATAACTATAATGCAACTGACAAGCAACATACATGGTGTGATCATTAATTTATCATTGAAATGCACTATAAATAACACATCATAATAATACAATGATTAAATTACATGTTTTACATTTATAAACAACCATTTGAATTCAAAATAAAATGTCATAAACAAAGTTGGACTATATTGGTTTTGAAGTTTTTCACATGTAGGTGTGTATTTTCACCTTTGTTATTTTAGCATAAAAATATATTAAACTTGAATGTTTTGATACTTGCACCATCAAAGTCTATAATCAATGATTTATTTCAATTGTATAAACTTAACAACCTAACAACATAATATTCTCATGTATAAGAACATTTGATATTTACTTGAGTAGTTGAAAATTGTACATTAGTTGCAATGGATTTAGTTGCATGGTAATTTGGTCTTGGTAGACATAGTTTTTCATAATTCAAGTTAAAAGAGATTGAAGTTCATTATGAAAAAAATGTAAAAGACAATGACATTGGTAATACAAAATATACATTGCTTCAATTTCATTTACAAACAACCATTCAAATCCAAAATAATGTGTCATAAGAAAAAATTGAGTAAATTACTTTTGAATTTTCTTAGATATAAATGTAAACTTACCTTCACCTTTGTTGATTTAACAAAAAAATCTCTTGAACTTGGATGCTTTGAAACATGCACCATCAAAGTTCATAATCAATATTTCATTTTAGTTATATAAATACTAACAATCTAGCAACATAATAGTTTTATGCATAATAATTATTATTGATATTGTGGATGCACAAAACATTTTGGGTGTTGAACTTGAATATTTCTATTCATTGCACCAAAAAACTAAAAGCTTTTATAATTTCACACAATGATCAAGAATAAGATTTTGATGGCTTTAATCAATTTAAAAACTTTTTTTTTTCGCTCAAACAAAAAAAAAGAACAACAAAAGAACAAATGTCTTCATTTCATGTTATTTAAATGAGAATGATTTATTTTTTTCCCTAACTCAAGAATTTCATTTTATAAACCAAAAGCCAAAATGCAAAAGATTGTTATATGATGTCTTTTGGTTGTTTCATATGAAATCAACAACCTTAAAATTAAAAAGAATAACCATTTTTATATTCATTCTTTATGTGTTTTTGACATTAGGAACAAGTGCATAATAATTGTAGATGTAAGTAACAAAATTTATAATGATTTACATCCACATGTCACATGGTTTCACATATCCTATGCAAATTTGAAATTTGTGTAAGTAGTTGAAATTTAGTTGTATATTAGTTGTAATGGACATCTAGTTGCATGGTAATTGATAACTAGTTACAAAGGAGTTGAAAGTTCTAGATCTAATGGATGATGGCAATGTATACATGTATCATGATTATATTCATCAATGTTTTTACATTTGTTGCAAGGTAGTTTATGATTGAATGTTGAATTTTTGCTAGTTATATGGTGGTTGCCACTTACAACTCTCATGCAAGTTGCCCAAAGTCAAAATATGCTTGACCACAACTATATGCATGGTGTGTAATATGTCCATATAAGGGTCCATCTTACAATTAACATGCAACTACAATAAAAATTTGTGTATTTCCAACATCACATTTTATGTTTTAAAACCCCATATCTTCATCAGATAGTGGTAACATAGGTGCACATTAGTTGTTTTGAACACCTAGTTGAAAGGTAGTGAAGTTTATGCAGACATGATTTTTCATAATGTTCCCCTTTTTGAAATAAATTTCCTACAAGTAAATGATTTATCCTCTTTTTGCTCAACCATGTTCCAATCTCCATAAAGAATATAATTGCCTTCTCATGTGATTTTTTCTTTCATTAGTTCCTAAAGGTTAACCATGTCCACAAGATTGTTTGGGGCATATACTGTGATGATGCCCAATTCCCCACATGGTAGCCTTTTCAATCTAAACATTTGGATTGTATTGCTTCCTAAAGTCCAATAACCATCCACATACTTTTCCCACTTGGAGTAGGATGCATGTACCACCCCATCTAGCTGACCTTGTTGGAATTTGGAAGTGTATCCTTCCTCTACTCTAAAAATCCACATTTTAGCTTTGAGCATGCTTGCTACTTTATAGCCATGAAGTTTATGCTTTTGAAGGTAAATATATTTCTATGGACTACCACACCTTGGAGGAAATGATTTAACTTTCAAACTTCCTCATCCCCATTTAACATTAAATTGAATCACCCTTATTAGTAAAGAATATTCAATTGATCAATTAAACAAAAGCCAACCATAGCAAGGAAAAAAATGTTAAAACAACATGAGCAATGTAAGTTAACACTAATGTTGGGCAATTTTTAGGAATCACATGAAAATCGCCCTGGTTTTCAAGTCGGTTTTCATTTTGAATCCCATCGGTTATCATTTTTTCACACTAGGGCTGAAAACTAAGTTATCTAGTTCTCATGAAGCTAAGAACTAGGCATCCTGAGAATTGATCAGGTTCTCTTTGTTAAAAAAAACTTGATACTTGGGTAAGGTATTGGGTTTAAACCCAATCCCAATTCTCAAGCCTATTGTCCACAAGTTTAAATATACAATATGATAGATATATTTATCACTAAACATTAACTTATCACTGAACATTTTGACATATCTTTTTCAATTCTTTTCCATTTTGAGTGATTTAAAATGTTATAGGATTGCCTTTTCAAGATCTAAAAATCATTTTTGACATACAAAACCAAAAGAACAACCCAAAAAAAAAGTAAAAAAAAACATTTTTTTCAAATTGCAAAATGTGTTTTTAAATTTTTTTCTTCATTTGGACCCCTTCTACTTCATCATTGCATAACTTTCTCATTTTTTGTTCAAATTGAGTGATTTAAACCAGTTTGAAATTACCATCTTAAGTTCTACAAATCATCTTGTAATTTTTAAGGCAATAGAGTAATATTTAAGGATTTTTTGAAGGGTTTGGAAATAGGCTATGAACTATTTGATCGAGATTTTTTTTTGTAATAATGACCCCCTTACTTCAGGGGCTATAACTTTTTCACCTATAATTCGTTTTTGTCGATTTTTAGAGCGACAAATGGGCCAAGAGGAAGGCTCCATCTACTTTTTGGACACCATAAACAATGGGGCTTTCTTCCAAAAACGATGAGCAAACCTTACCTTAATTATTCGAACACCAACCTATTTACCATAGTTTATATTTTTTGCTTGTAATTAGCCACTTGGGCAACACCTATGTTGAAAATTTAAATATGTCAAATTTCTTTTTTTTTCTTTCAAAAATGACAAAATTTCTGAATTTTTTCAAAAAATCCTTCATGAAAATCATAAAGCTTTCATTTTGCATTTTCATCAATTTTAAAAAAAATCTAGGTTTAAAAATATCCCTTAACTTGGGATGCAAAAATTAAAAAACATATATTCAATAGTGTGCAAACATAAAAAAGTAGGCCAAAAAAGTTTACATTGCAAGTAGAAAACACAAAATTGTCAACTTTGAAACATAAAAAGTAGAACCTAATCTTTAAAAACATACAAAAACAACTACATGAGTGTATGTAGGATGGTATGAATATGTTTTTTAAAGCTTAAGATTTTGTGTTGCTTTTTTTTCAACCTACTTTCACTCAACTTTCCAAATTTATGCCATTGTCATATATTGCACAAAGTAAATAAAAGTATATTAATTATCATTTGATCGAAACATTCATATGTCCTACGTTTAAATTGATAGAGGATTTTTTTGACATTTTCTTTGCAAGTATTAGTGTTTGGGTTCATATAGAAACATGTTTTAGACACATAATTATGTTAATTTGGAAAAATATTTTTTAGAGGCTTCACATTATCATAATTGAAATATTCAAGTTTAAAAAAAAAAGTATCAATATGCATGATAACTCAAACATCAATATCACAACATTTGAATATTTTGATTTTGAAAAAGTATCATACATTAACTTGCGATAAATAAATAAAATGATGAAAGTACTAGTACATGAAATATGACCATATATGGTTTATTTAGTATAATAAGTACATAGAAAAATTTGTAGCATTACTAGAAGTTTTAAAATTCAAAAATATAAACTCGACTTTTCACCTACATTTATTTTTTGACCAAGGATCACCAATTGGCCTACTTTAACATGCTTATGCCCAATAACTAGTTTGTGAAAACTGAATGTGAAAACCAATTTTTATCACATTTGTGAAAATTGGCATGTCTAAATACCGACTAATGTATAAATTTAAAAGAAATTGATGCTCGACTAGGTTTTCAATAGGTGAAAAAGGAAAAAGAAATAAAAAGTGGACTCATTTTCACAAATCTATGTAAAAATCGGAATTGGTCAGCTTTCACAAAAATGTGAAAATTGCCCAACATTGGTTAACACCCTTGAGTGGCTTTCAATGCAAACCATAGCACCATTGTTGAAGTTATCTCAAGACACCCATCACTTTTCATTTTCAATTGATGATGGTGCTATAACAAAAAGAAATTGGACACAATTTCACACCAGCTTTATGTTGAACATATTACATACAAACAACATTGTTTACTCAAAAAGATTCATAATGCATGATGATTGAACAACTATGACTATGGGGTATCACGGATTTGAACACTTTGGCATCCCTCTTTAAAACACAATTAGTCCCTTCCTAAATTGGCCCATAGTAAACAAAATTTAACACCACCTTACACACCAAAACATTCTCACATTCTATCCTGCACTTATGACGTCATACATGACTGAACACCACAAAACACTTCACGATGAGTAAACTTGTTCATGATTAACCCTATCCTTTCAACTACACACTAACTACTATACTCACTCAAATAGATTTTGACTTTAAATGTTTTATGCTAATTATTACAAGGATAAAACAGAAATTTAAATTCCCACACATTCACATTGTGTTGAACTTCAAGTCCACAACTTTAAGTTCAAAGTTCACAATGACTCAAATATTCTTTTATCCCAACAATAGAAATACACCTTTGGAATTGGAAAACATTATACAAACCCCAACCATAGACTCAACCACAGGAACCACTTTTGATACCCTTTGAGCCTCTCATCATTTCCGTGATTTAGCCCCTATGTTGACAAATAATTTTGCATCTATGTAGGACAATGTGCAACAAAACTCATGTGCTTCAAGAAATAAAAGCAAAGTAATCAAATGAGGCATTCTCCTTGCACACAACAAGGAACACAAAACATTACTTCTTTCTAACACTCTACACAACTAATAACCAAAAACTTGCCACTTAGTTTTCTGTAGTTCATTTTTTATCTCCTCCATCTCCGTGCTCTCCTTAGACCTTGCCAAAAGAGTTCCCATAGGTTTCGCCATAACAATAATTCATCAATGGTGTCACAACAAACAAGTCCACTCCTTTGTTGTCACAACATACCATTAACAACTTAGAACACATAACTCCCAATCTTCATTCATTTGCAACAAACAAACACTTTTACACATAGACCCATCAATTGTCCAACTCTTTGTCATTTTCTCCTTTTGGCAACAACAACTATCTCCTCATCCATTAGGGTTTCATTGAAAAACATTCACCTGCTTTCATCCTACAATGCCATTTGAAACTAGATGAAAACAAAAATGAACATGTCATGTTCTCCAAGATGGAAAGGAAAATTGGGAAGAGGATAGAATGATGAAAAAAGAAAGGTGAAAAATGAAGAGGAAAAGGGGTGATAATGTAAGTCACTAAAAGAAAAATTGTTGTTTGCAATCGATTTTTGCAATTGCTTTTTAGTTGCAAATGACAAAATAGTTACAAATGACAATTTTTTAATTACGAAAATTAGTTACAAACAACAATTTTTCTTCTAATAATGAAAAGGGAAAGGAAAAAAAAAGAAAAAAGAAAAAGAAAAGAAAGAAAAAAAAGAAGATGACGAGGAAAAAAAAAAAATTGTTGAATTTTTTTTGAAATGTTATAAATGAGACATCAATTAAATGTCAACAATCAAGTAAACCCTACCTAAACCTAAGACTTGAACATGGTAAAAATGCCTTAAGAATTGTACGCCAGTTCTAACCCAGATCTAGTTGACCCTAGGTTTTTGTAGGGATTTGGGGTTGAGTCTTAGGGAGAGCTGCCTAACCCGAGGACAACTTCTGCCATAGACACCCAATTGGGTTGAGTTTGGCAAACTAGACCTGGACCTGACTAAGAGCTCGAAACTGGCCAACACTTTGGACCAATGTTGGGCGGGTATTTGATTTTGTAAAACAAACTTTTCAGTTTCAGGGAGTTCAGAATAAAATAATGTCTAGTTCAAGGTATTTCGGAAGCCTCAAAGAACCGGCGGGTTTCATGAAAGAACCCAGTGAAAAACCAATGGTTATGTAGGCCGTCAAATTTGTTTAGATTTTGTGTTGGGGGGGTTGAGAACCATGGTTGTATACGGTACCCAATTCTTTGATACTTTTGTGAACCACACGGTTATGAACATTAACGACAGCCTTATAACCGCATTAGGGTATGTTCGTATTTCCAATAACCACCCAACATTGGTATGGACTATGTTTGTTGAATCATTAATTAATTAATTAATTAATTTTGAGGGTTAATTAATTAACCCATTTCTACAAATGATATATTCCCCAATATTCCATCCGATTCTTTAATTTCCTTCAGAAAAATATTTCTGATTATTTATTTATTTATTTATTGACATTTCTGAAAATAATATAATTAGCGTCAAAGGGGTCGGCTCCCATACGTATCACAACACATGAAACCAAACCTTGTAATTAATAACTACAAAACTATACAATAAGACTGGTAATTACTAGAAAGAAAAGAAATTAAATTAGGTAGTCTATGTTGGCATAAGCTAGTGATTTCATCAAGGATTTCAAATGCAAAATTACAATAATACATTTACATTAATTTGGAATATATAAGACTTGGGGGAAATGCATTCAAATAGAATGTATTTAATTAGATTAAAATAATTATTATTTATGATAATGAAATTAATTTCATATTTCTTGAATTTCATAATTAAGACAAAAGCTGCATTTAATTTTTAAAATTATTTTACAACTTTCACTCATGTATTCATTTGGAAGATTCTACTGCAAATAACTAAATAAATAAATAAATAAATAAGTAACATATGATGCTCTTTGCATGATTTAAATTTTACCACAAGACTTATCTACCATTCTTGTGTAAGATATTCATCTACTATTTTTGTAAAATACTTATCTACCATTTTTGTGAAATACTTATATATCATTTTGTAAAATAATACTTATCTACCATTTTTGTAAAATATTTATCTACCATTTTGCTGAAATACTAAAATCTACCATTTTGTAAAATATTTATCTTCTATTTTTTGGTTAAAATACTTATCTATCATTTTTGTAAAATATTTAACTATCATTTTGTAAAATATTTATGTACCATTTTTGTGTGAAATACTACTTATCTACCATTTTTGTAAAATACTTAATACACCATTCTTTAACTTATCACCAGCAAAGTAGAGGAAGTTGGGAACCAAACAAAACAACAAGCAATAAAATATGGTGTGAAAAATTATTAAATTTCTGACATTGCTTTTAGAGCCAACTTCTGTTTGCCTCTGCACACACACACAAAAACACACAAAAACACAAGTGAAAGATGGCACCAGGCCAGCAGCAATCTAATTAACTGACACCTAAAAAGCTGTAACTGAAAGCTGAGTGATGATGGATGGTGGGTGGAAAAGAAAACAAACACTTTTTTCCTTTGGGTTCCTTTTGAGCTATTAAACCCTAAACCCTTAAACCCTAAACCCTAAAACCCTGAAGCTAGTTAATCCACATTGGTTAAGCTCACTTGGGTGTTTTTCTTAGGAAATTTGAGTCCTAAAACCTCTACCAAACAACCCAATTGGTCCTTAGTCCTTAAAACCCATGTTATTTATTAATCATTTTCCATGTATAATCCACTAGTGTTGGGTGGTTCTCACTATATAACCCACCTTGGGTATCGAGGTTAACCTCAAGTGATATTTGGAGTAGTGTTGTTGTTGTTGGGTGGTTCTCACTTTATAATCGCCTTGGGTATCAAGGGTTGGGAGCCAAAGTGGTATTTTGAAAAGGTTTCACGCATGCAATTCTCGATTGAAGTGAGAACCAGGCCGTTGGTATTCATGGTGAGAATTGGCTTGGCTTGAAGTGATATTGTGAGCTAGTTTTTTAGGGATGCAATTCTTCTCATTTGAAGAGAGAACCTGTCGATATTCGTGATGAGATTCGTGATGAGAATTTGGCTTGACTTGAAGTGATATTTTGAGAAGCTTTTAGGAATGCAATTCTCATTTGAAGTGAGAACCCATTGGTAATCTGTGGTGAGAATTTGGCTTGGCTTGAAGTGATATTTTGAGAAGCTTTGAGGGACGCAACTCTCATTTGAAGTGAGAACCGTTGGTATTCATGGTGAGGGTTGGCTTGGCTTTGAAGTGACATTTTGAGAAGCTTTGAGGGATGCAACTCTCATTTGAAGTGAGAACCGTCGATATTCATGGTGAGGGTTGGCTTGGCTTGAAGTGATATTTTGAGAAGTTTTTAGGGATAAACTTCTCATTTGAAGTGAGAACGGTGGGTATTCATGGTGAGGGTTGGGTTTGCTTGAAGTGCTATTTTGAGAAGCTTTTAGAGATGAACTTCTCATTTGAAGTGAGAACCGTCGGTATTCATGGTGAGGGTTGGCTTGGCTTTGAAGTGCTATTTTGAGAAGTTTTTAGGGATAAACTTCTCATTTGAAGTGAGAACCGTCGGTATTCATGGTGAGGGTTGGCTTGGCTTTGGTGTGATATTTTGAGAAGTTTTTAGGGATAAAAACTTCTTATTTGAAGTGAGAACCGTTTGGTATTCATTCAAAGCGAGAATTGGCTTGACTTGAAAGCTAGTTGTTTCTCGTTTATTTTTGTGATATTCGTCAAACATGGGTATCTACATATCTAATTCTCATTTATTTACTTGCCCATTACCTAACCATGCAAGAAACATTTTTTTATACATGATACAAACGAGTGTAACTTGTGAAGGAAACTTGCTCCCTTCTTAGGCTATCTATCTTCAATGGCGACGACCATTAATTATCTCTTTTATGTATAAAGCGAGAGCAACCGACGACCATTATCTCTTTAATGTAAAAAGGGAGGGAGAGAGAGCGTCCCGCCAAGCAAGCCGGCCGAGTAGATAAGTTAATACGCCTTTGATATGTACTCGTGTTGATGATTGTAGCATACACACCTCACAAGTGCCCCCAAGACGGAAGGAAAGAACGAAGGAGTCCGGGAAGGATACTAAACCAACTGATTAAATATTTGTCACACGTGTTTCATTCGACATTTGGGGTGACTTTTGGTTCAAGATAAATTCCGATGCTAATACTTGAGACTATAATTTTTAAAAATTTTTTTTGGGGGGGGTTAAACAATTTGTTATACAAAGCACTAAACTCACAATGTGAGCCTCGCGCATCCCTTCTTCGCCCCCCATTCCTTGGTCCCCACTATAACACCTAATTATTCCACCAAGGTGCATGCCCGTAGGAATTATTCTAATATGCTTAGAATTCGACTCTATAGCTTATCTATCACCCATATGAGGATTTATATAGCTCTTTCATTCCGCATATTTCCATCCCCTCTCCCCCCCACTAGGGTGTTTTTTACTCTCTCTCTCTCCGCTTTTTCCCCCCCCCCCCCCCCCCCCCCCCCCCCCCCCCCCAAACCACCCACATGTATTTCCATAGCTTTGATTTCCTAAATTTCCTTCAAAAAAAAAAAAAAAAAACTCATGTATACCT
>Ga0116231_10006940_pt1 | contig 21163 bp, 18 predicted proteins | sample S1TSphgellanicum_2_FD_89695 | JGI IMG/M metagenome (GOLD analysis project Ga0116231, IMG submission 89695) | Host-associated microbial communities from peat moss isolated from Minnesota, USA - S1T2_Fd - Sphagnum magellanicum MG | ecosystem: Host-associated > Plants > Peat moss > Unclassified...
GAGTCACTCGCCCTCATCTTTCCCAATTCCACCAACACATTAATCTGCCTTTTCACCTCTGCCTCCTCCCAATATGATAGTCGCCCTGGAGCCACCCTACAAGGAGGAAAGCCTTGGGTGTCAATCAAGTGTTCTCCAATAGTGCAACAGCCTAGCTCCCCCTTGTTCCAGGCAAACACATCTTGATATTGTTCCAAGACTCTCCAGAGTTGTCGTCCCATCTCCTTATTCAGCACCTGATCCACTCGCATCTTCCAGCGAATTTCATCCCACCTTGAATCCGCCTCTCGATTGTGATCCAATTGTGCTTTGATGCTGTTGTGAGAGTCAGCGATGTCCTCACGTTGAACTTGTAGTAACACAGGCACTTCTACACCTTCCCTTGTTCCAGAGAGGACCTGCTTTCCCCGCTCTGCATCAGCAACCCATTGAATCCAATCGGCGTAGTCATCTGCATTTGTGATCTCCTTTTTCTTGAGATCATTAGCCTGCTCCTGCAGTGTTAGCTGTAGAATTTGCTGAGGTCCCTCTAACAATATCAGCTCTTCAAGTTCGGTGTTACCGAACTCAGGTGCGCCATCAACTGGCTCCACCACTTGGACTACCTGGTCATAGCTCTCATTCGAGTCAGAGTCGGAATCCGACTCCCGGGTGTCTATCTGTACATTGGCGTCATACTCATCATGCAAGGACGACTTTCTGAACAGTGCATCCAAGTTCCTAGGTGTGTGCTTCAGAGCGTCTGCATCAACTGGGATCACGGTTTCCGAGTTCAACTTCTGCAACATGTTCACCATGGTCAGTGGCAGGACTTCCACATCAGATCCTGGACCACGCCTCACCTGAATCAACCCCTGCTCCACGTCGACGATCGCTCCAATTTTGATGAGAAGGTCAAGCCCAAGTAGTACATCGTAACTATCCGTATCTACCACCATGAAAGTCATGGTGCATTGTACACCTCCGACCTTGATCAGTACTTCTTCGATTCGACCGAGAGCCTGTGTAACGGCTCCTGATGCCGTTTTGTAAGTCTCGGATCTAGATACCAAGTGCATCAGACCCAACTCTCGAACAACTGCAGCTGCCATGATTGACATAGATGCTCCGATGTCCACAAGTCCCTCAACCAAACAGCTATTCACTTCCACTGAGAGGTGGAGTGTTTTGCTTCTGTGCGTCTTGTTCATGCATACTCACCTGAGCGTTGGAGCTGTTGCGACCATTGATATCTGATTACCCGCAGCTTCTGCATCCTTCTTCTTTCTCGCTACCTTCACAAGACTCTCAAAGTGCTCCAATTCCCCCGGTATCATCATCACCGTCTCCATTGGTGTTAGTGAGATTTTTCCCTTAATGAAATGGGACAGAATCTTCGACCTGACAGATTCTTCCCGATTGACTCCTGCGCCTTCTACTGTAGTTTCAGGGGGTGACACAATACCTGCTGGTGCTACTTCGACAGGCATCCTTCTTCTTGGCACTCGAGTGTAAGAGAATATGTTCTCGCTCCCATATAGTTTGTTGAGCTGATGCAGGGTTGCTTCTTCATCATTCAGTAGTACTTCCAGAAAATTTGCTGATCCGGGATGTGCCTTCCCATCCTTCGGCTTCTTCCAGCATCTGTCCTCTGAGTGTTCGAACCTTGCACAGAAGGAGCACTTCACCCCGCAATTCTCTGTCCTATGAGGCATCCCACATTTGGCACATTTTGGCCGGGGTTCATTAAGCCTTGGACATGCAGTGGCTATGTGATCTCCTCCCCTACAGATCTAGCATCCTGTAGACATGCTGGAAGAGGATGATGTGACAGGTCCCTGCACATTCCCCTTCAAGAAATTAATGAGTGTGTTATTCAAAGCATTAACCTGCTTCTCCATCATTGTCTCTTCAACTCCTTCCTCCTGTTCCTCCTTCAGAGGTTCGTATGGAGTTTCGCCAAGCTCACCCAGTACCCTCTCGAGCTCTGTGGCAGCGCCCACAAGCTCTTCAATGTCAGCGAACATCCTAACCACACATAACTTTCGAATCTCAGGCCTCAGCCTACCCAAAAATCGCCTTCGTTGTTCGGCATCTAGTATCCTGCCTCTCTGAAACAACTTGTCGAGGCGTTCGAAATACTTCAGCACCCACTCCTTGGGTTCCTGCTTGATGGCATCCAATTTCACCTGGATGTCATCAGTATCGACATTGCCATATTTTTGCACAATCAGGGTCCTCAACTCAGCCCAATTGGTTGGTACAGATTGCAGCCTCTTGAACCGCTCCTTGGCTTGACCCCGCAAATTAAGCTTGGCGATCTTGAAAAGTTTGTCAGCATTGAGATCGCGCACTTCGGCCGCCATCGTGAGACGCTCCGCCCAATCATTGACGTCCTCATGATCTCGTCCCCAGAACAACTCGTCCATTCCTTGGGGACTAGTCATCTGGCAAGTGTTTAGTAGCAAACAAAAATTGCAATGTTGTCCAAGTGTCAACAAAAACAACCAGCTGCTAAGTCTCTGCAGCTCAGCTTTGATCTTAAAGGAAAAGCAAAGTTTTATCTCAGTCAAGGACAAAATTCCGACTGCACTCCCTCTACGACTGGAGTCAGAGGTGAAACATTAGAAGCAAAAGTAGAAAAATTTTGCTCATCGGTCGATTCCTGCTGAAACCGCCATTCTCCCTCCTGACTTCGCCATATCCTCCAGCTTATAAGGCGCGATCTAGACCCGCCATGCTCCACCCTGAGCAGATGATCGCCCTCCTGAAATAGATCTTCCACTCCAGGAATGTATAACCTGACAAAGTGATTGGGCGACACCGCAGTCTTGGGTACCCAAACGTCTCCTAGTCTCGGTATACCTCGCTGCCTCTCAGCAAACATAGGGGATATCCTACGCAAGATAGGAGGTGAAGTAGAATTGGGTCTGTAAGTGTGAGGTCGACGCCCACCCTCTTGTTCCATTTACTACCTTCACCCAAACTTCAGCTCGAGTATAAAACCCACTATGAACTACCTCTACGACGATATCTCCAACTCTAGCTTGGTTTGGATCTATTCCTACAATGCTCACCACTCCAAAACCTAGAAAACGCAGAATTACTGCCCCTCTTTGTGGCCCGTTCTGCACAGTATAGAAATCAAACCTATTGACAAGCTGCTGCTCACGAACTTCCTGAGTCACTTCTTCCACATGCACTTCCTCTCCACTCGACGAAGACATGATCTTCAACACTCATTCTACCCAAGTTCCCACAGGTTCTTCCAAGGTTGCTAACACGGAACTACGCTCTGATACCAAAAAGGAAGGCTCAAAAACACCTTCACAAGCACTATTGAATTCTCTCTGCCAGAATGTAGTAGACTCTTCTTCTCCGGAGTAGACAAACTTACCAAGTTCCTAATTAAAGTCCATAGCTTTTATACCTCTAGCTCTGCCCATCCTCAAAAAAAAGGCACACATCCAGTGCTCCCAAAGACCCACTACCAGAACTTCTACAGGCATCACTTCGATGCGCGTCTCTACAAGCTCAGATCACCTTCTGGCCCTTTCCCTCTTCCACACCTAACCTTCATTAGTTCTCCTCCCCTCAGATCATGGAGCTGCCGTCCTTTAGTTGCTAACGCAGCGGAAGACAATCAACAACTAGCAATTTCCTCAGCTCCCCTTCTTCTCTCTGTTCTCTCCCCAAAATCTATTAGCTACCCAAATCCTCCTGCCTCCTCCTCCATTCCCCCACCTTCCCGTTCTGCCTAGTCCTTCCTCCTCTTTGTGGCCCATCAATGCACCTCCACACATCCTCATCATTCGCACCGCCATTGCCCTATACAACCTCCCTCACACCCCAAACACAGATCTTCCATGCATCTCCATGCAGCCGTCACGGAGAGTTATCCGCCGCCAAAAATCAGGACAACTAATTATACTCATAGCAAAGCTCAAGTCCCTAATGTGTTCACACTGGGGGAAACCTGTTTTCACGTTACATAGTCACATCTAGTCGCATAAACTTGAGGTGGTTACAAATTTGATCAAATATCTTGTCATGAGGCTACCTAGGTTGTCTTGGCAAAAAACCTAAAGCTAGGAACCTAGGTGAACCTAATTAAGTTAACCTATTAGTAGGGTAACCTATTCTAGGTATATTTGAACATACTAAGTGTAATAAATTTCTTATGTTTAATTAAATAACTTACAAGGTAGCCTATATTACAAAGTGGGTTTTTACTAACTAAACTACATACATAGGGTAATTTAATAGGTATGTTAATTTAAGTTAGTGTGTTAAGTAGTTAAAAAGTCAAGGAGTTATGTGTCACCTTTTTTCAAAATGACTATTAATATTGTAGTCATAATTATAAGTTGAAAATGAATTGTTTAGTACACATACACATGCATGTGAATTCATGGTTTTAAAAACCTCATGGCACATAAAACATTATGGCATGCTGTGAAAAATATTCGGGCCATGCATTCAAAACACATGAAAATTTATGGTGTCACAAAAAATCATCAATTGCCATGAAAATTTGTGACACCTTGTTGCCAAATGGCATGCCATGTCATCATCACATGGAAGACAAAGCCATTATCAATGACAAAGGACAACAATATTTTCATCTAACTAATAAATGAGATTAATTCATCAAATCAATGACATGAATCATGATGCTGACAAATAGTCACATCATCTTGTTGGCATATAGCATGCCACATCTTCATCATGGGAAATTGAGTCATTACTAGTCACAAAGGTGGATGGTTTTTACAACCAATTAACTAATGAACAAAAATTGAAAAATAATATGATAATTTGTCATATTGATTATAGTTGCAAAACTATGATGCCATGTGGCATGTTGATGTCTTTTGCCATATTTAGTGGTTATTATGATTAAATAATTATACATGTAGTTGAAAAAATTAAAAGTCATTTATGTGTTTAGTTTAAAAGATAAGATTTATTGTAATGAGGGTAAAATTTTTGGACTTGCATCTTGATGCAAAGAGCTACATTGAAGAATTGAACATCATTTATAAGATATTAACTGACCAATAAATGCCTCATTTTATCCAAAATAATGTATGAATCATCATGTTGACTAATAATCAAACATTTTATTACCACATGGAATGCCACATCATGATGTTGTGAGACCAAAAATCGCTATTCTAGTTGTAAAAGGGTCAAAACACATAATTATGAGCCAAAAATGGTGTTGGATGTTAAACATAATAAGTCAATATCGAACATTTATTTTTTATTACCATTTAAAACCATAGTAATCATGGAAAGTTAGTTTTTTCCCCCTCATTTGAATGTCAAGGAACTTAAAGTAAAAATTCATTTGATCCAATTTTCAATTTTGGTTTTAATTTAGGACGTTTGAAAATGTACACCTATTGCATTAGTTGGAATCAATTTTGCAAAGGACTATCAAAAGGACTCATATAATTTTTTAAAAATTCATTGAAAAAATATAGATGATAAAAAAATATTAACCACACTAAGAAAACATTCATAATTTAACAAATGTGGAATTCTACAACTTTAAAATTGCAAAAAAATGTTTCAAAATTACTTCAAAATTTTAGAGCTTCAAGAATCTTTTACCACATATAATTGAGTTATAATGTACATGATGTATTAAAAAAACGTTATAACTTAGAGTATAATAAAACAAAAAAATATGAAAATTTAAGTTTTGGGATGATTTAAAATTTTGATCATTTTTCAAGATGAAACATTAAACTTGTAATGAATTTGCACACTTTTGAAATTTCATATTTACTCAATAATGATTAAACAAAAAAATTTGATGCATTAGGGAAATTTTAAATATTTTTTAGAACAAGTTACAAAAAATTTCATTCAAAAATTCATTTGCACATATGTAAAGGGTTTTTTGGGAGAAAAAACTTGGAGTCCTTTTCCAAAATAATCCTTTTAATTCTTAGCCACAAGTTTTGGCCCAAAAGTCCAGTTATTTGTAATTAAATTTTTAAATTTATTATAATTGCAATAATAATAATATATATATCTAGAAAACCCACTAGTCATCATGTTAACTATAATGACAAAATCATGACATCTCAATGCATTAGTAGAAAAATTGTTGTTTGCAAATTATCTTATGCAACTACACATGTCACATGCAACTAAAAAATAGTTGCATGCAACATGTTTTAGTTGCATAAGACAAGTTACAAAAGATAGTTTTTTTTTCTAGTGATGGCCTTTGCAACTACATAATGTTTTTTGTGACTAAGTAATTATAATTTTAATAAAAAAAGACAATAGTCATTTCTTTGTCCGATCAAAAAACCCATAATTTGTTTTTGTGTTAACAATTTAGATTAGTTTTTAAAATTTCACCTATGTAATGACAAGTATTAATATGGTATTGGTTGAATTTAATGAAATAAAAAAATATAAATATATGTAAATATGTAGATATATAAATATATAAATTATATATATATATATATAACACTACATTATTTAGTAGTAAAATCGTTGCAAAATGATGATGCCACATAAGTTGGTTTGGATGGATGAAAATTTAATGTAAATTGCATCTTTATGCAACTTGTTCAAGGCAACTACACCTTGTAGTAAATCGCATGTGGTAATTATGACTAAAAATTGATTTTAAATCCATTTGTTTATTTGCAAATTCCTTGTAGTGATATGCATGATTATTTCCATTTGTTCTTTATTTGCAAAACCTTTATTAAAGTTGAAAGGGAACTTTACATAACCCTTGTTTCACGCACCTTTTTTGATAACTATTGGAGAATAGCCATCATGTCCCAGTTGTTCATCTACCAAACCCTTTGTAGCTTTCATTAACAATATTTGGGGGTTAACTAAATTTTTTGGCCCAATAACCATAATGTGTTTATGGCCTTCATAGTGGGAAGGAAATCATGCCTACATGTAAGCATAAAATCCCTTCCATTCTCAAATAAGATATTTGTAAAACATATCACCTCCTACACCTCATGATTTAAATATGTTTATGTCCATGATGACATAATTTGTTCCATGTTTTACAATGGCTAAAACCCATGGGTGGCAAACATTCCCAAAATGTGAAGTTAGATGCACCTTTCACCTCATCCTAGGCCCCTATAGCCTTTTATTTTGAGAATGCTTCCACCTTGGGCTTACCTTAAATACATAAAAATTTCTTCTTACAACCATGTAGTAGGGATGTTACCAATAGTTGGAAAGAATCATGTCCTATGTAGAATTTACATTTTTTTAATGAACAAACGAAATATTCATTGCAAAAATAAACTTGAACAAGAAGAAATACTAAGGGGGTTCCCTACCTAGGATAACCATAACCACAAAACCAACAAAGAAGCCTAACCATCATTAAGCGGTTAATAACACCATCTAACTTTCATACCATGAAATGAATAAATAGTGTGATGAATACCCAATATTCTATCAAAAACTTCAATAATTCTATTATCATCTTTTATATATCTCTTAATTTGTTGCTGAACATGTTGCCATTCAAGTCTATTGCATTTTATATGATTGTCCGACATGACTCACTACAACTTGGCATCATGCCATTTAATGTTATTAAACATCAAATCATCACTTTCAATCCATATGGTTGGAGAATAACACCCTTTATCAAGGACCATATATAGCTAAACTTATTAACTATGCTAAGTATTGTTGCTTGTTGCATACCCTATTAGTATGGGGGGGGCAATTTAAGGTGATATAAAAAAGTTAAATCTAATTCTTAGGCCCTAATAGTTTTTGAACATTACTAAAATCTATGCACAATATATGCAACTAATTATGGGGTTTCAAAATCACAAGAGGGGCACTTCACTTGTATGCCAAGCTAGTTTGCATTAGCTTGTCATTTGATGACAATTAATGCATGATGCCATAATGCCCAAATGAACCCAAAAATTTTCTTAATTTTTTGTTATTTCTAAACCTATTTCCATTTCAATTAGAAGTTTTGTGAAAGGACTTGTTCCAAGCTTAACTTCCAAATACATTGTGTGTAAGAACACACCTAGGATTAATTAGTTTCCTTTTCGAACCTTATTATTAAATGGCCTTGTTAATAAACTATTGTTAGGATTCCAAGCTATTAGGCTAGTCATTATTGGTGGTGTTAAACACCAAGATGTTTGTTTTATGATGATCATCACCTTGGTGGGAATAAATTAACACCTTCTTGAATTTCAAAATTTTCCTTCATCATAATATTCCCATGTCATTTGTATTGTCAACTATTTGCAAACAATTTGTTTCAAGTTTAATTATTAATCATTTGACAACGATGTTATTTTCATGTCCAAATAGACTTTAAGGTAACTTCTAAATACACTTAAGAAATGTCTCCAAGCGCTTTCCAAATCTAAAAAAATTCAAATGTAAGATATAATGTTGAAGTGACAATGAAATGAAATAAAAAACCAAAAAAATTACTCTTAAATATGAAAGGTTGTGTTTTGAATCCTAACCTTCAAACCCACCCCCTTTAATACCCTAGGAGGAAAGCATATGGTTCATTCTAATTTAGTTATACTAAGAGCATCTCCATCGTAAGTTTACAAAGTTCCTACTAACCATACCTTACTATTGCGAATTAGAAGAACATATGTGGATGCCCACTGCACATTCTACTTGGTATTAAAAAACACATGTCCCGTTAGAAGAAAAATAATTTGTCGCTACTTTGTTGCACATTATCAAGCATCAAAAACGTTCATGCACGATGTTAACGGGTAGAAATATCTAGACTAAATAGTTCCATAGGCCTTTTAATGACTACTAGTTACTAGTGGTAGACTAATCATCCTTTACCCAAGAGGTGAAACTAATGGGACTAGGTAGCTTGGGTTAACGAGTGAGTGAAGGTAATTCACCCAATTATCTAGGATATTTTTAAGAAGAGATTAAAATAAAGGCCCTATTTTTTAGGGTCAATGAAGGCCTTGTGTGTGGTATGGGGGGAAGGGGAATATAATAAGGGGGAAGAGAAAGAAATTCATTATAGACTTTTGGGGGATGGAGGAAATGGACTTGGAATGTAGAAAAAAGGAATGGAGAATGAAGTATATTCAATGTGTGTGATTTTAATGGAAGATGGTTGAAGGACTCGAGTTTCATATATTGTTTTGATCTTTTATTAATGTGGAAGGTAAAGTTATTTTTGTGATAAAAGTAAAATGTTTCCTTTAACTAATATTTCTACATCTTTTATACAATAAAGAGTAAGAGGGTTGACTCCTAGGTAGTCTTTGGAGCCCTAAGCTACTAATTGCCACAGGAAGGTAGCAACCAGTCCATGGTGGTGAAAATCAAGGGGTATGATAGTGGGTTGCAGATGAAAGGGCCACAAAGAAGGACGTCAAAGGTTGCAAGTGGCAGACAAAGCCATTAAAGAACTTGCAAGTATGGAGAAAGAGGGATAGTAACATTAGAAAGGTATGTAGACCCATAGATAATATCCAAGGGATGTTGAAGGTACTATAGACCCATTGAGAGTAATTATTCTCAAGCTCTCCTTCTTTTTCATCTTGCCTTCTTTCCATTCTACCCTCTATTGCTTAGATTAAAAAACTAATATAAAAGTAGGTTTGGTCCTAGATAGTAGACCCTTACCTTCCCCATTTTCACTTGTATGACCTTTTACTTATTACTTGAGTAGGTGTAGTAAAATAAGAAAAAGGAAGGTAGTTTTCTATGTGATGTGATAAGGTGTCAACCTTGTCCCCTGGTCTTACCCCTTGGAGGAGGGGTAATGATTGGGGGCCGTAATTTCACCTTTTAACACATAAACATTGTCAACAAAATGTCACACCAAAGTATCGCAAATGCTTTTGAAACTACTTCTGCCATGAAAAACAAGAAGGGGAAGAACTTTGTTGTAAAGGAGGAAAGGTAGCTTTGTTGAAATTTTTTCATGTTTCACAAGATCCCACAAGAAGTACTAGCCAACCAAATTTTGGGACCAGATTCATGAGCATTACAATAAAAAATGGCATGCTTGTGGAGCTGAGTGACCTGCCAAATCTCTTGAAACAAAATAGGGAGTGATTAAACATAAAATTGCCAAATTTATTGGGCATTATGGACAGTGGTGGCATTTTGTGGATCTAAAATTTCAATGTAATTTTTTTTTAAACAAAAAAATAGAAATTATACAAATCAAAACACATCAAAAATCAAAGTTTTGTTTTCTTACATTATTGGTTCTTACTAAAAGATGTTCCTAGATGGGTAGATTTTTGAAAGGATGTGAAGGAAACTTCTAGTCTGAAACAACATGCCCCTGCTAAGCAAGGTGCACATGTTGAATTTAAAACTTTGGAACCACCACCACTAATGGCCTATGGTGGTTCAAGTTTCAAAAGACTTCATGGGTTATGAATTATAAAGGAGGAGCAAAAACAATCAAAACTTCATGAGTCAACTTTGCAACTACATGCACAAGCCACCATTGACATGGTTACTTCAACATTGAGAAAAATAATAATCATGGAGGACCAAAACATAAGGGCCTTATTCACAGGTCCTAATTCTGATTTGTTTTGGAGAAGGCCAAGGAAAATTTCATGCTTTGAAAAAGAAATGAACTTGGAAAGTTTTAAGCAAGGTTTCAACCCACAATCACAATTCTAGTAAATGTAAGCCTTCCTAAGGAAATTCTAGATCCAACAACCCCACATGATGATTCACATGAAAATGAATATTCATTAACATTTGGTAGTTCACCAACTCATTTGTGTAAAAAGGGCCATAATTCACAAGATTCACCTCAGAATTCACCTTATGTAGGAAGGTTTTTGAAAATGTTTAATTTCTTTTAAGAAATGAACCCTATCAATGATTTGTATGTTGTCAATAAACATGGATAATACTAAGAAATGGGTGTTGACCAATTTTTTTGAATAGATTAGAAATTTTATTTTAGTTTGCATTGTTGCCCTTTTGAGCCCACAAATGTTCATTTTGAAATGCTCATTTTTCAAGATTGTAATGGGTAACCACATTTTCAATTTGGGTGGTTCTTTGGAAGTAGTTTTCAAAAAACAACCCTTGCTTCAAATGTGAAACATTAGATCCAACATCAAACAAATGTTCTAAATTACAATTGGATACATCTTTTATGATTAAATTGTGCAAAATCACACCCTATGAGAATACTCTTGATATTGGCCATGTCCCATTTTTTATTCAGATTTTGAATGATTGCAAAGCATGTTTGAAACACCCAAAAACAACATTCCATATCTTTTCTGGCTCCTTCTTGCATTTTAGAAAAATGTTGCCTTTTTTTTCCTTGTGGCTCATGAATTGTTTGAACAAAGATGCTCCATTGAAAATAGATTCCATTAGCACATAGGTAGTATTTTGGATATGTATTGCCATTGACAACAAAATCCATGTGTTGGGCAGGCCCTTGAAGCAAATTAATGATAATTGGTGACCTATCTAACACGTTAATGTCATTGTTACTGCCAAGAAGACCCAAAAAAATGACAAATCCAGAGTGATTTGTCTGCAACAACTTCAAGAATGATTGGTCTTTTGCCATCTTTATTTTGAAATTGCCCTTGCCAAGCAACCACGTAACTTTTCCATTAATATTGCATAAAAATCCAAACTTGCAAACATACCTAGGAACCCCCAAGCTTCATTGATCTTGAGCTACCTTTCAATATCATCTCACATAGGCTATTTCAAATATTTGGTCTCAAAAATTTCCATGAGAACCTTCACAAAACATTTCATTACTTCCATTACTGTACCAATTCTCCCATTTGGTAGTACTCATCAATTACATTAGGTGTGATTCCATAAACTAAAATGTGCAATGCAACAATACACTTTTGGATTGAGCTCAAGCCTATGCTACCAAATTGCATGTCACTTTTCACTTTTGTAAGAAATACAAATCATGTGCACAAACACTTTTAAGAATTTGAAGAAACAATGTTCGCCTCATTTAGTACCTCCACCTAAACAATATGTCATCATACATTGGTGATGCACAAAAGTAATCCCTCTAGATCCTATCTTGTCTACACTACCTTTCTCTCTCCAAATTATGTTTTCGTCCTAGAAATGAACCTCCATGCTTCCTTTTTTGAGTTTCAAAATTAGCCCCTATACGATTCATCATGAAAGTGCTAAAAAAAAATTCTTTAGAATCATCATCTTCAAATGAGACTTGAAGATTTTGTTGCAATCATTATCTCCAACATTCCATCTCTTAAGAGTTACAACCTTTTCTAATGCAAACCCTCAAAACCCATTTTGAATATCTTTGTGAAATAATTAAAAAAAATTTGGCACTATTCTAATCAGGTGTTTAGTGGGGCGGGGCTGTAGTGGGTGGAGTGGGTATAGTGGGGTAATTTCTTAGAATTTACCGACCCTTTCACTTGGGCTCCTGCACACACCCCGCTTCAACAATTTTTTGTGCTTGATGCAAGGGGGGCAATGGAGATGCTCTAAAGTTCCAAAAGATATTATAATAGATGAAGTTTCTTTTAGGAAAACAAAACATTTGCATGAAACAAACATTCAATTTTTCTTTGGGATGCTTTATCTAGTTTTATATGATGTAAATTTGCCAAAATTTATTTTTAAATAATGATGTTTGAAATTGTAAATGACAATTTTTATATCGTAATTAAAGAACATGTTATTAAACATTTTTTCCCTTTTGATATTTGGGGGTGTTTCAAAACATGGAATGCCAACCAAAGGAGGTATTTTGTTCTTTGATCCTGCCCCCTTTAAAACAAAAAAAAAACATTTTTTTTGTGATACCTAATATATACTTGCTAGGTATAATGGCAAACAATAAATTAAAATAAATGGTTGCACTCAATAAAATCCACAACCTTGGGCTTTACTTTACATTCAATAGTTGTTAATTAGCACGAGGGTAAAATGACAACCACATTGAAAAGTTACTTGGATAGAAGATGGTGGATGACATTAAGCCTTTTTTGTTCATTGGGTTCTCAATGGCTATTCCCCAAAAGTTTTTTTGGTTCATTGCATTCCCCAAGAGCCTTTGTGGTGTGGGGAACAACCATTGGGAACATATTGAATAAAAAGGCTCCAATTAACAATATAAATATTCTTCTTTTACATCCTATTGTCATTGGGGGAACTATGGGGATAATAGGCTGAAATAATAAAGCTAATAAAACTACCTATAACAAAGAGGTCTTGGTATCAAATCCAAGCACCAATGGATTAACAACACTTTGTGTGTAACACCACCAACTATATGTATTGCCAAATTCTTCACCAAGAAATTCTTAAGGCAAGGGAACAAAGAATCAATTTGATTTACCATTTTTTGTGTAACTTCCCAACTTGGTTGTCATTTTCCCTTGGCTGTCAATAAATGCCAAGAGGTGGTTTCATTTACTTTAACCTCAAAATTGTGTTCATGCAATATCAACCCTAACTCTAAATGTGTGTGCATGTACATATGTATTTTGAACCATACATCCATAATTAATTCAACAATTCCCACTTGTGATTTTTCCAAAATCAAAATTAATTTGTCGAAGCCATGTGTATAAAAGCATCCATCTAGAATGAAACCCAATCTAACCTTATTTCAAACCTTAGGTTTGCCTTCATTCATGGAGTTTGAAATGTAGGTACCTAATTTAATACCTAGGTTTTCTCAAAATTGAAATGAATTCTCACCAACAATGTGAAGTCAACGATTTAGGATGCCTAACCCTAAACCTTTGGCACACTAGGATGGACATGGATGGATGGGTTTGGTTCATCGGTTCATTCAAGAGATGACATAAAATAGGAGGGAGGAAACCTTAACCTTATTCCCGACCCTAAATTTGCTTTCATCCATGGAGTTTGAAATATAGGTACCTAATTTTCTACCTAGGTTTTCCCAAAATTGAAATGAATTCTCACCAACAATGTGAAATCCACAATTTAAAATGCTTAACCCTAAACCTTTGGCACACTAAGATGAACATGGATGGACGAGTTTGATTCATCAGTTAATTCAAAAGATGACATAAAATAGGAGAGAGGAAACCTTAACCTTATTCCTAATCCTAAGTTTGCTTTCATCCATGGAATTTGAAATATAAGTACTTAATTTATTACCTAGGTTTTCTCAAAATTGAAATGAATTTTCATCGACAACGTGAAATCAACAATTTAAAATGTCTAACCCTAAACATTTGGCACACTAAGATGAACATGGATGGACGAGTTCAATTCATTTGTTCATTTAAGAGACAACATAAAATAGGAGGGAGGAAACCAATTGAAAACTTAAATGTATAAATACTGAAAATTGAAATTTAAAATGTATAAACATTGAAAAGTAAAATGTTTAAATATTGAAAACTAAAATTTGAAATCTCTATATGAAATGTCTGGAATTTTAAATTACATCTTACATTAGTAATAAAAGAACTTTAATGCAAACCCTACCTCTATAAAGAAACTTTCATATTGTGTGGTAAGTTCATCAAACAAGTCATGGACCCAAAGCTTTTCATCCTTGGATTCACATAACTTCCTCCCATGTTTACATTGAACTTTCCTTTTGAAAGAAAATCCACAAGAGGATTTGCTTTTGTGCCTTTTCTTTTTAGTGCTTACAATTGAACTATCAATTGGCACTACTAAAGGTTTCAAACTTTAGGTCAGGTGGGAGAATTGTCAGAGGGAGGCAAGAGAAGGAAAGGCATGTACTGCATCCCAAACTGTTCTACCTTGAACTTTGTCCCCTCTAACCACAAAAACTTGATTCCATTTTGGGTTAAAGTTGTGTGAGACAATTTTAGTCTCTACTTTCACATGCCCCACTTGTATCCTTATAAAACTGTTGTATGCCAGCCCCAATCCACACCACACCCAAATGTAGGTCATCATTACAATAAATAGTCATATCATAAGCTCCATCAATAAAAAGTCAAATTTCAAGCATTTGTATCAGAAAATGTCTAGTTGGGAACTCACCAGTTCTGGCTAGTTGCATTGCTAAGGAAAGAGGTTAAAGGGCAACAAGGCTACTAAATATCAGAAACAAACAAATGGATTCAACAATGCATAATCAAATGTATCTAACTAAACATATTGACATAATAGAAGTTGTGGAATTTTAAATCCAACATGTGGTAGGTTAATGCCATATGCATACAGTGATGGCACCAACAAACAACAAGGAAGATGATGAACAAAGGCATGATGAAAAAAAAGACTTACAAGATCATTAGTTCCATTTGAATCTTTTGCTGCAAGACCACATGCTTTCACCACATGGATAAATAAATAGGTCATATGCTCCATGAGATCATAGTGATGGTTATTATCAACAGCCTTCCCAAGATCAAGATTTGTTTCCTCGATAATGAAATCGGCTTCATGAATAGTTAACGAGTTGGGCATCATTGGGATCAATTGCTTATCAGGCATCATTTCAATTCTTTTGGGGGGCTTCGACATTTGTTGAATAGCTTGAACTAGCACATCAAGCTTAACAATTTCTTTTGCCAGTGGTTTCATCACAAGAGGTGGTGGGGGTAGCTGCTCAAAACCATAATAGATCTTTAACTTGTATACACAATTAACTACCTAAAAGTTGGGCAACTAGGTAAAAGTTGAGAGGGAAAAAATAAGGTAGAAGGATACACACAATTCTGCTAGCCTCTAAACAATAATCAACCTCACAAGATGAGGGATTCTAAATGTACAAAGATTGCTAATTTTTCTGCTCTAATTTTATACCATTCTAGACACCCAAGGCATCTATGAAAATTATATATGGTAGTGATATTACTCAATTTCATACACTAAAAGAATAGATGCATGCCACTAGCTTTAAGACAATGGTATTATTTTCACTCAAAAGTTTCCCAATTTGCTTTCATACAGGCAAAGGAGGGAGGGGGAATTGCAAGGTTGCCCATACCAACATCAAAAGTTTCCCACTGACTGTTCATTATAACTTGATTATCTTTTGGCGGTGGTTGCATAAGTGTTGCTCTTAATTTGTCCACTACCTCCATTAGTCCTTGAACCTTCTTCACTTACACAATTGGGAATACATTGATGAAATTAATTAATCAACAACATGGGGGAAAAGATACTCCAAAACAACAATGTAACCATCAACAAAGGTCAATAATGCCTCAAAATTGAATTAAAATAATCAATTGAAAAGGTATAAAAACCTTTCTTCTAAGGAGAACATTCATTATTTGGTGAACAATGTGGGTTTTGTATCCATTATGATTGAAGAAATTGTTGTATGATATTTTCTTAGATTTTCAGTAGTTTTCCAAAATTCAAAAGACCATATTTAGGATATGGCATTGGTTTGCCATCCCAACAATAGCTTTCAACCATGATACTTATGAAACACAATTTCAAGTCTCTTATGAAAGGGCTTTTGTCGCAACCCCACTTTGAGAGAGTGTGAGGATGAAACTCACACTCCCAAAGTTGGGACTTGGGAGTCCTCCGAGATTCCTAAAATGTCATAGTTCGATTGCAAGGGCCAAAACACCTCGCATTGAAGTGTTCTTTATATCATTGGAAAGCTAGCAAAGTGTAGATGTCGAAAATGGGCTTGCATGGGCCATTTGGACATCTACAACACAAGGTATGACAAAGAACGATCAGGAGTCAAACTGACAATTTGACTTTCGACCACTAAAAGTCGAAAATCGACCCAACCCCAGTGCGTGCAGGTGGAATGCGACACACCGTTGGAAAGCTCTCAAGGAAAACTATAAGTTTGCTTTAGACCTCATCCCAATCGGAGGTCTGAACAAAGAGTTATGATCGCGCAAAGTCCCGGGAGTCCAAATCGGGACAGTTTCGGGACTCTTCCTTGGGAATTTCGGGACAAAAAGCCATTCAGATGTAAGTGTTGTGGAAAGGAACAAAGTATATTATATGGGAGAAGGTGGTGGCTTCCCCCGAGTTCGGGCCGTGCTGAGTCAAGTGAGTCCAGAGTTGCCCATGGCTTGTCCTAGCACCAAAGGTGCTCCAGAAAGACATCTAACCAACTTGTTGGTTGGTTTGATGCAAGTTTGAGTAAGTGAATAGCTTGTCACTCTTCCTAGTCCCATCTTGGAGCTTCAGCACGCCCTTCTACCCCTTCTAGTGCTGAGAGTTGGGAACGTGCCCCAAGTTTCTCACAATTTCGTTGTGAGACTAACTTAGACCCAACTTGGGTGTAATTAGGGACTTAGGAACGCGTCAACTTTCCCATATGCTTCTACTAAGTGTAATGGTAATTTAGATGCAAATTGATAATTGTGCGGACCCCACAACTGCCATTTTCACATTGGTGTCCATAACATGTCAACAAGGAATGAAAGTGCTAAAGGGTTTCCAGTTCTTTTTTCAACAACTTTGGAACCAAACATTAGAAAGGTAATGGTAATGAGAACATGGCATGATACTTGTGTTCTCCTTAGAATCTTGGCCTCACTAACTACCTCAATCCCATCAAGTTTAAGCAACCTCTGTATCAAAGCTTCGTTTAAGCAATGTAACTCACTTGCTAAAAGTGCATCTCCACTTCAAAATGATCCTTCAAAAGTTGACACCTACCATCATCAATGAAGAATTTATGACCAACTCCAATACATATTTTGAAAATAACCACATGAGTTGCATCTAAAATTTAGGAGTAAAGAGTTGCTCATTGTTGAGCCTGTGAACAAACCATGTACTCAAGTTCAAAGTAGATTAGCACCAAAGTCAAATAGGTATGAAGTTTAAAGATGAAAACATATAAATGAAGATTAAGGTTAAAGATTATGGTTGCCGACAACAACAATAGGAAATGAGTCAAATGAAATATGATAAATAAAGGATTACCCAAGGTCTAAATAGATTGATCTTCAATTTTCCAGGCAATGTTTAAGTGAAATTCAAACTACAACAAAATCACCACATGCACCACCACCACCCCCATACACACACACCCCCTTCACCTTCTCGTGCAAGGGTTGGAGTTGCAAGAAGAAACCTAAGTCTATACTTAAGGTTACATCCACCCAAACATGTAAAATTATATCCATGTGAAAATTTTCATTTTGTGAACACTTGTCATCTTCACATTGGTCAATGATTGAACCAAAATTTTATCCCCAAATCCAAGTCCTGCACAGATGCGTAATTTCTTCCCTATGAGTAGGGCCAACAAAAACATGGGAAACATACCATCTATTTAAGATATAGTAAAGGACGTTGTGAAACATCATTTCATCCATCTGTCCTGTCATCCATCCATCCCATCATGGTCTGTTTACTCTGGCGAGGTGGAGAAAAAGTGGAATACAGATGCAGCGCAACGGAGAATAATATATATTAATGTTGTATTTTTTATTTTGGGGTTTTTGGATTTAAGTACACTCATCTTGTCTCTTTCTCAACAATTGAAAGAGTTGGGTTGGGGTTTTTTCTCTATTTTTTTGAAATTTTATTTAGAATATTGGAAATTTTCAATGTTTATTACATTGTTAGAGCGAGCAGCTGTTAAGCACACTTTTATTAGATATTGGCAATTTCAAGGCTTGCATTTGCCATAATAATAATGGCAATGGATGTCAGTTGCCATTTTAGCACACAAATTTAATAGATATATTGGTAATTGCAATTATCAGATTGCCCCCAAAAAAAAAAATTCCAATAATAATAATATGTTGGATGCCAAAGGTATTATTATGATGCATGTGAAAATTGGCTGCACCAGAAACCCTAACCATTATGAACAGGGAGGGGGTCTGGATATTGGAACTTATCAACATACAAAAACAAAGAAATAATTTTCAACAGATTGATACCTACTAAATTAGTAACTTACTACTTACTTACAAGTTGAACAACGTTGGGGTATATTTGCCATCTCCAATCTATTCCCATGGTCAGCTGTATGTTGTTATCTCACCGGTCACAAACAGTGCAAACATCAAGATTTTCAGCAACCATGGTCCCCATGGATACATGCGGAATGTCATATATAAAGAGGTTTTGGAAATGTAGTTTGTAATTGTAATTTTGTAATATGTACCGTTAAATACACACACACCTATGCATTAGGCATGCGTTCAAACTAGTCCATTTAATAGCACTAACAAAGTTTAGGGTTTAGGTCATTCTTACACTAATATTTTTTACCCAAGTTCCAAAATGTATCTGGCTTCAAGTATGGGAATTTTTTACATATATTCAAGGTCATGAATAGGTTATAATTTTTCAGATTTACATACTCTTGTCTATGCATTTCATTAAGGTGTATTGATTTTAGGAAACTGGGTTAGGGTGACCCAGTAATATACCTTATTTGCACCTAAGGAGTATATCAGGGTCAAAGGTATACCCGCTCCTAAGGACACAGAACACAAACCATAGGTAGCCTATATTGGGTAACGAGTATAATCCTGCAACACAGTTGTCAAGTACAAAAGAAAAAGTCTTGCCTGTCTTTACAATGGGTAAGGACCTCAAAGGGGACCATTCAGGGGATAGGTCCCACACTCAAAGGGACTCCCGCCTCATGAGGCTGGGGGAATACAAGGAATAAAATGGAAGGACCCACATCCAAGAAGACAAACGAACCACAAAAGAGGGCAAACCACATAAGGGAACATCAACTTCCTGAACCCCTGAACAAGTTCCTGAACAAAAAATGCATGCTAATGCACTTGTTTGAAGGGAAAAAATCCATGAACTTTTTTTTAAACTCTTGAGTAGCAAGGTGTGGGTTACGAAAGGGGGAGCAACGTGTCTTACAAAAAGAGGTGAGCAAGGGAATGGGGGGTAGCAGTGGGCTTTACTACATGGGCAAATGATAGTTGGATATTAAAAGGGTCCTAACAACATTGTCTAAGAATGGATATTTAGGTAATTAGAGTAATGAACACAAATAACATGCGAGAAGCAATATACATTCATTCATTACACTTACTCACAAACATTTGGACCTCCACTATAATCATGTTTTGCATAAAGGATGCAAGGACAATTTTGACATAGCTGGGGTTCAAAAAAAAGTAAATAACTAGTTTTGGATGCGAGGAATATTTTGGGAGGGTCACATATTGAGAGCATCAGTGGAGCTGCTCTTAAAAACCTGCTCCAAATGGATTTTCAGTGGTACTTGGAGGGGACCCTATTCAGGATAAATTTTCATGCTTGCACCAGTGGGCATTTTGCCCATGATTAGGTGACTTCGTTTTTTATTTTTTGAGATCTTATTTTTAACACTAGTGAAATTTTTTCTATTGTAACAAGTAGCAACTTATGCATCTAATAATGTATAATTTTTCTATGTTTTTATTGGCTCTGCTCTTCAGGGAAGAGACATTGTGATGCATCCAGAAACGGGCCAAAGTTTGGTATCCCTACATTTGGTTTGATTCCTCCAAGCGTCCCCCCTTCTCCCCCACGTACCCGAACGGCGGCTCGTCCTTGAGATGAACCTGAATGAACACGTCTGTGGATCATGGGACGTATAAAAGGGTTGAGTTGAAACAGGTTGTGATCAAGTGTTTGATCACCTCCCCTTTCAATGCTTCATCTCTCCTGCATGTTTCAGTACCGTCGTCTTGCACTGCAACTTTCTCTTCATTGATCAAGGCTTCGTTTGTGACTACAGTTCTAATATAATAGTAGTGATTTGTTTGTTGCAGGAGCTTCATGAGAACTACTGATCATCTGCTGCAGCTGAAAACTGAAGTCTCCACCCAACTCGCGATCACGTCCCCGGGGTCGACTCATGGCACCAGTGACCAGATCCAGCCATGATCGAGCTCCAGCTACTAATTCCAAGCCAGCACTTCCATGTTGATGACCCACATGCGGAAGTTCTGATCCTGGGTTTCTCAGTCTCGTGCTCTTAGTGCGACTGGCAACAGAATTGGTGAAACTCCTCCGATATCTTAGGAAGCTTACTCGAGAGTTTCTTGCACGTGGGCGGGAGCCGATTTTCATCCCTCCCCATGATGCTCAGTTGCAGGCAGTCGTAGTCGAAGCCAATGCATCATCACGTGTATCATCAAGGGTTGTAGAAATCATGGGTAAGTACTCGACTAAACACTTGAGATACTATGTTTCTGTGATCGATTACTAGATTTGAGAAATTGTAAAATTCCAGAGA
>Ga0116231_10006942_pt1 | contig 21158 bp, 16 predicted proteins | sample S1TSphgellanicum_2_FD_89695 | JGI IMG/M metagenome (GOLD analysis project Ga0116231, IMG submission 89695) | Host-associated microbial communities from peat moss isolated from Minnesota, USA - S1T2_Fd - Sphagnum magellanicum MG | ecosystem: Host-associated > Plants > Peat moss > Unclassified...
AAAATAAAAATAGAAAAAAAAAAAAAAAAAAAAAAAAGAATTTTAAAAATTGAAAAAATTTTTTTTTTTTTTTTTTTTTTTTCATTACTCATTTTCCTTTACACTTCAAAGATGAGTTCTAAAACTTGAGGTATCACTTCCATAACATTTTAAATTACTCAAAATGAAACACATATGACAAAGATATAAATAATTGATGAATATGTATCCTTATTAAGTTGTATGTAGTTGTATTATAGTCATAACATAATTGAATAATAGTACTTTAATAGTGGCACACTAGTGGCCCATACTAATCGTATCAATGGGAATCATAATTAAAAGCTAGTTGCAAATGTATCCCATAATGGGTGGTGGAGATGTGGACACATGGCATGATCACATGTATGTACATTATACAATAGTTGCAACATAGTTATTATTTTAGTGACACATTTACAATAGTTTTAAAGTAGTTGCCACATGCAATAATAATGCAATTCTTGAAAAATCAAACATGGTTGACTACATATGTATGTTTAATGTGCATAAATTATCATATAAAAAACCCATTTTCAACTCATTTACAACTATAATACAACTAACTAATTTTCTGATGTGGTAATTTATTTATCAATACATCATATTTTTAAGGGGAGAATTGCACAATAGTTATAATACTTAAAGGATGGTTGCATAACAATTGTATACAAGTTGTTTTTTGAGTTTTAATTGCAGGGTAGTGTGGTTTTAGTGGACATGATTTCTCATAATGTGGTTAAACCTATCAAATGATTAAATTCAATGATTATAGTTAATGGTTAACCATATATAATGATTAAATGGTTTGTTAGTTAATATAATCTAAGTGGTTCAAATTATTTAATGATTAATTATAATGGCTAAACATAATGATTAAATTTAAGTTGAACTTAATGGTTAAACCTAAGTTGAATTTAATGGCTGAATCTAACTAATTAAATTTAATGGCCAAATTTAATATTAAAATATAATGGTTAAATTTGGCTTAAATGATTGGCTAAAATAGGTCAAATGTAAAAAAACCTTATGGCTAAATGGGTTATAGGAAGGTGATTTGAAATGTAGGTAGGTAACCGTGTGGTTAGTTGGGTAGGTGAAAAAATATAGGTTGATAGGTAGGTGGGTTAGGTTTTTTACAAAACCAATAGTTATTTTGACTAAGCTTGTTTATTTGACCCTTTTATAATTGGCCATATTGATTAAAACATAGTCCTTTTGATTGAAGTGGTTTTTTTGAGGTCAAATTTGACTAGGTGGTTATTTGACATATGGTCAATCAGTCATCATAATCAAATTAATTAGTCAAAACATACATATTATTTAGTCAAAAACAACCTTTCAATCAATGTGCATAATTTGAAAAACTTGGAATTCTAGTAGTGAGAATAATTCGACGAGTTTATTTTAACGAGTAATAGGAGTTGAAAAAGAAGAAAAAAAAAAATGGGAGAAGAAGTGGAGGAGGAAGAATGGGTGATTAAAAGAACTCATTGAGCTACCCTTGGTGCTGAGAGTAGCTTGGTGGGTATTTTTTCTATAGTAAATGTTAAAGAAGAAAGAATTGAAGATGAAGAAAAAAATTAAAAAGCTTGGATATGCAAATCTTGCCAAGCTACTCTTGGTGCCAAGAATAGTTCGGTGGGTTTGTATTAAGCAAAAGTAGAAGAATTAGAAGAAGAGGAGGAGGAAAAATGGGGGAAAAAATTGTTGAATTATTCTCGACATTAATATTAGCTTGGTAGGATTTTTTCTTATAACCAAATTCAATTGCGAAGACAGAAAACATCAAGAGGAAGAAGAAGAAGAGGTGCAAGAAGTTAAAAGGACAAAGAAAAACCCATCAAAGTATTTTCAGCACCAAGAGGAGCTCAACATGTTTTTTTTTGCAAATGGGAAAAAAAAGCTCAATTTTTTTTGAATTTTCTTTTTTAATTGCCCAAGAAAAACCTACCGAGGTATTTTCAATGCCAAAAGCAATTTGGCATGTTTTTCTTCCCAAAAAAAAAGTTCAAAAAACTTTTGAATTATTTTTTTTGCAATTGCCCAAGAAAACCTACCGAGGTATTTTTGACACCAAGAGTACATCAACATGTTTTTCTTGGGCAATTGCCAAAAGAAATTTAAAAAAAATTTGAACTTTTCTTTTTTTTCCCCCATCGCTAGCCAACTTTTCGATGTTGAAGGTTAAAAGAAACATCAACTTCTTCTTTTTTGGCCATGTGTGGAGTTCCTTGATTTGAGCTTTGAACTCGATGGAAGGCCGTAAAAAAAGACTATTTGCTCTTGACCTTCAACATTGGGTGTTGAAAATCGGAAGCCAAAAACAAGAAATTTACTTGCAACTTGTTTTCAAACTTTGGGCTTGGAATTTGATAAAGGGCATGAGTAATTTTTTTCCTTCTCCTCATATTTTTCTTTTCCAAAAAAAATTCATTTCCAAGTCTTTGGGTTTTAAAATTATTTTTTTAGTCTAAAGTAGACTTTGATTGGAAATTTTTAAATGTGTTTTTGTAGGAAACTTTTGAGATTGGTTGTGAATTTAAGGGGTAAACTAAGCTTTCATTTTAAATTTTAACCCCCAAGTGAAAAAGACTTTCGCACTAATGTGATTGCCTTCTGCATGTTTTTAAATTGCACAAAATATGATTTATTGGTGGAGGAGAAGACTAATTCAATGATTTCAAATTTTTATGTTTTAGCTTGGACCACTCAGTTATTGCTGACTAAACACCCCAAGAGACGTGTTAGTACTAGACATTTGTAAAGCACCCAAAGGTGCCTTGGCAGTTGAAGACATTCTCTTTAAAAACACCCTAAAACTAGACAAAAAGAAACCTGAATTTGGTTGAAATCAATTGCTTAGATTTAAGGTTCCTTGAGCTCTAATGTGCATTGTGTAGAACCCAAGAGCTTTAGAAGCTCATTCGAAAGCTTCTCCTTTACGAGCTCAATTTGTAGATCTCAGATTTCATAATTTATCTTGGAAGCTTTTAGTCAGTGTTGATTGAGCACCTTGGAGGCATGCTATTATTGGATGCTTGTAGAGCACCTAATGGCAACTTGAAATTAGAAATGTTCTAAAAGATCACTTCAAAACCAAACCTACAAGAACTTGATTTCTTAAAAAAATCAATTGCCTTATACTACTACAAGGAGGTTCCTTGAGCTTTGAAGTGCACAATGTAGAACCTAAGAGCTCTAGAAGCTTGTATGAACGCTTTTGTTTTGTGGGCTCGGATTTGTAGATCTTAGATCTTGTGGCTCATCTTGGGAGCTCCTAGTTGATGCTGACTGAGCACCCTAGAGGTGTGCTTGTCATGGGCGTTCATAGAACACCTAGAAGTGACTTGAAATCTAAGGTGCTTTAAAGGAACATTCTAGAAATAAACCTAAAGAAACCTAATTTCTTCAAGAAATTGACCGCTTAATATTATTCCAATTAGATCCATTGAGCTCTTGGGTGCTTTGCGTTGCACCCAAGAGCTCCAATGAGCATTCGAGAGCTCTAAATAATAGTGAAATTTCTTATCCAACTTGAGCACATTTGGAGTTCAAGTGTTGTCGTGAAGGCCATAGCGTGAACATTCATTCAAGAGTTTTTCCAAAGTCTAGAAAACAATATCATCTTTCTAATGTCAACATAAAATTTGAAATTAAAATGAAGATGAAAAAGTAAACTAACTATTGGGTTTGTTGGTCTAAGTTGAAGATGGTTCAGCTTGGAAATGTGAAACAAACAAATCTATGACACCAAAGACCTTGAAAGAATATGTAAAAGAGTGCTTTAAAAGTTTGAAATACTTTGGAATTATGTTCATTTCTCATGAAAAATTGGTAACATTCAACTTACCTCCTCTTCTATCATTTCTTGGTGCTGTAGCTAAAGGCTTCTTTTTTTTAAATCTACCATTTGCTTTTTCTTTGAATGTTTCTTTGAATTCTTCCACATAAAAGATGTTCTTTCCTTTTCTTAGGTTTCGACCCCACCATTCTTTGATCTTCTTTTGGCATTTGTAGTTTCTTATATGACTAAAAATTATTTTTATTTCAACAATTTGTACTTATACTACCACATGTTAACATTCACATTCCACAACCTATCATTATTGTGTCATGTTCGTACATGGCCTCATACATGATGGCTGGTTACGGGCATGCCCATCATGCCTTTTAGGGTTATTATACGTTCTTAAGTAATTGTACGCTATTAGATGCTTAGGGTTTTAGCTTGTTGGTGGCTGTATAAAAGGTTAAACCTTTACCTTCTCTTTTAGTTTTTTCAGAATTCCTTTGTCAAGGAAAGTTCTTCCATAGTTATATTGGATTTCTAGATGTTCACGGTGGCTATTACACGGCCACCATTTACATACACTACATGTTCTTTCCTTCTTTGCAATTCAATTTTAGAAAAACTATTCTTTGTTATTTAATGTTGAAAATGGCAGATTTTTTGTGGCTTTGAGTTCTTGAATTTCTTTTTGCTATTGGTGTTGTTGTTGCTAATGTTGTGGCTGTTAGAGGAAGTTTATGCTATTACACTTTTGCCAACTAACAACACCAAGATCGGAAAAGTTGGGAAGAACGAGATTAAACAAGGAATGACGAATCTTGAAGTAGGTTTCAAAGTTTTTTTTTTTCTCTCTTTCTCTCATGCACAAAGACATAAGAAGAGGTGGTTGAAGACTCTTAAAGTTGCTGAGTAAAAAATTTTAAAAAATAAAAAAATTCTTCTGTGTTGCCCACCATCGCTGTAAAGCAACGCAATGGTGCCGCAAGTTGTAATGTCGCGAATTGTAGTGCCATAAGCTACAACGTTGCCGTGAGCTATAACTCTTGTTGCATCGTCACGAGCTACAACTTTTGTAACGTTGCCGCGAATTGTAGCACTGCCGTGAATTGCAGCACCGCTGCGAGTTGCAATATACAATTTTTTTTTCCTCTACTTTGTCATTTAACATTAGTGATTACAGAAACTGAATTTTGTTTACAGTATGTTCTCTCAAGCATTTCACATTTCAATTTCCATGATAGTTACATTTAATTACATGGTTGTGTTAGAACTTTGTAATTAGTGCTTTATATTGTTACCAAATTTTGGGGCATGGGACAACACCATGTCCTCGAATGATGAAAGCACTACCACTCAACCAGAGCCAAGGTATCAACTATGAAGTAACACATGATCATTTGAGTCAATTTTTTGAGCTCATGATCTTCACAACGGTAAATTTTGAAAATTTTCAAAAGCATAGTCGAAGATTATATGATTTCAAAAAAATTCAAAAAAAAATCAAAAACTAAAATTAAAGGTTATAAAAATAATCAAATAACCGCCCAAGCCTAATGTTGGTTTTGCCCCCTTTTAGTCCAATGGGGTGGGGTGTTTATAACCACATTAGTTGGATGTGTTGTTGGTATACAACCCTTAAAATGAAACAAAAATCCAAGAAAAGATCAATGGTTGGAACCATCACAAGGGAGACAAAAAAGGAAGGCCAAAGAAAGGCCAAAAGACGCATAATTTGCACGAGCCAAAAAAAAGGAAGAGAACTAGTCTTGACAAGCTACACATGAGGACAAAATGTCAAAAGCAACTTGGGTGTTTCCCAGGAAAGGAAGATCATTGATATGCAGCATATCTTAAGCTAAAACTTCATTTAAAAAATGTGTGGCAAAGTTTTGAAAACCCACTAGCACACCCAACATGCGTAAACCATCTATGATGAAAATATAACCGTGAAGAATTTCTATGCCTGGAGAAAACTTTAATGGACTCCAAAACTTTCATTTCGACATTTTGACCTTAAGCCCAATTAGGGCTAATTAAGTTGAAAGGTGGTCAAAGGTGCGGGTAACTCATAAGCCCATGATGTGGGTATCATCCACTAAGGATGGAAATATGCAGTTAGGGGCCTACATGATGGTTTTGAGGAGAGTTCGATAATGGGCCAAAGTAAATAAAGGACCTCTTAAGGGGTCACCTTACCTCGTGCCTAAAGAAGACTCAATAATGGTGAACCCTTCCACATGCCGCCCATATTGATAGTAAAGAGAAGAATGGGCACCATAAAACAACCCTATAAAAGGGATAATGTTCATTAAAGGCCCCTCGACATCACATAACTTTCTAAAAATAATAGTTCAAGAAATGCTATTAAAAGTGTTTTTGACGCCAACTTGCATCATGACCCAATTAGGGTGTAGGTCAAGGAAGGCTTGGATGCTAAAAAAGATGGCCTCATAGCTGCCATGGGTTGATGCTCCAAATTGATGGGAGGATAGGTGCTCCTGAAATGACCCTTCAAGCTATAGGACAATGGAATGATTAATAAGTCGAAAAAACGTTTTGCTTACGACAATAGGATGAAGAAAATTAGTGTCCTTTGCCATTGCCAACAATCTATTAACCCCCATCATTAAGGCCACTGACCTTAGGATATCCCCACGAGTTATAGCAACAACAGCCTGAAATAATTTTAGAAACTCTGAGGATGGTTCTTCTGGTATGAAACATTTCGAGAGATGTTCATATACCATCCTAGAAAGCTCATCCAAAAACAAATGTGCAGCAATGGCAAAAGCTTGCGCAAACAAAGTCCTATCCAAAACAAAAGTGTGTTCAAGCTAATAGTCAAAAATAGGTGGAGGGACAAGGTCTTTTCAAGGCCCCTTAACGAAGCAATTGGTTCAACTACCGATATCCTTTAGTGATATAGGCCTTTTCTATATGGAGGATTACGCTCCATTTGCTTTTCTAGGGAGTTAGGCTCTTGTGGCTTCATATTTGTGCTCTAGGTTTTGTATTTTCAATAGACCCGTTTTGGAGGAGCATGTTTTTTATTTGAAGGGGGGCCACACCTATTTCAATCATGCCTATGTGTAGCATGAGATAACCATCCTCTTGTAGCTAGGGAGATGCACTCTTTTTTTTTAAAGTCTGGTAGTTACCAACACCCTAGGTCTACATGCATTTTTAACGGACATTTATCACGACATATCCCTTAGGTCTAGCTTGAAGGATGACTCCATTTTCTCTTTTGTTTTTGTTTCAGCAAGAAGGCACGACTATGGTTGGTTGCCAAGGAAGTAGGGAACTTGATTCAACATTTCCCTTACTAAGGATGGGGAGACCAAACGGGCTATTTTATAGCAGTGCAAAATCTACCTTTGTTCCTCGTGTTCCCCTTGTGTTAATGGAGTCCACCCTTGGCTTTTTACAATACAAAATGACCAATGAACGTTTGCCAGTGAATGGCAACTAAGCGAGCCATATTGATGGGTTACGTGGCAAGACCCACCATTCCCGTTTTGTTCTGTACTACGTTAAGAGCATGTGTGCATTTTAGGCCATTGTTGGGACCCATCAATTATGCCCAATCTACGTGAGAGCCTGATTCGGCCTGGGTAGTGGCAGATTCTGCATAAATGCCACCATCTGTTTCGGATTTCCTGCCTTTAAAGCCAGAGAGCGGGCCGGTTACCCTCGGTACTATGTTCCAAGGGAGGGACTATGCCCTTGCTGTATCCCCTTGGGCCATACTGCTGACTCCCAAGGGCCGGCTACGGCTGATTCCGGCTCTTAGCAAGTCCCGTTGAGCCCGTTCCATAGTACCTAAAAAACTGGTCACAGTGAACCAGCACCCATCAGTGCACCATCCACTGGATGCCTGTTATGACTCAGTTGTGGATGATCCTCAACTGAGTTACTACCCGGTTTCATCTTGATAACCCATTCTATAAGAAGCAGGTCTAACATACAGACAGGTAGGTAACAAAGTAGGGGACTACCAGTTATACATAGTAGTTGGGGCTGTTTTTACTACCTACCTAGTTGGTAGGTAGTAAATAAAGCAACTGAGTTAACCACCATGGTTAGCTAGGGAACTGGAACCCAACAGAAAACTGTCTCCTGATCACATATCATCCATCCTTGATGGTGCACTGGTGGGTGCTGGTTCACTGTGGCCCTAAAAAAACCACCTCCAAACGGAAGTCGTGACTTATCTTCTAAAGAACGTTTGCAAATGGAATAGCGCAGGTTCAAAAGGATATCGTCTTGCACTTTCCGGTCGGAATCGCTGCGCCTCGTAATTCACTTGCTGCTTGCTCACAGGAGCGACAATTGGTAGCAGGAGTAAGAGCATAACACGAGCGCGCGAACGGCGGGGGAGACAGAAAGATGGAAGTGTGTGGAGGGGTGGCCTTTCTCCACATTCACAGCCATAGCCGTGCCTGGCCTCTGGCTTGTTTGTCTACTACAACACCAAATATTGGAGCTTCCAGCGATTGGCGACAATGCTCCTCTTCTATCACAACTTCAGTGGCTCCGAGGGATTTGAGCTTGATGAGAAGTCGGCGGATGTCGACTCTCTTCTCGTCTATCGACCTGGTGACGGTGGGCGCAGGACCCAGGGCTGGGAGCCGGCGAATTGGGGATTTTGGGAGCAGGAGCGAAGATAGAAGACGGAGGCAGGGACTCGTGTGTTCGCAGCTGGCTGAGTCTTCTGCCAAGGAAGTGCCGGAGGAATCTTCCGCCGGGGCGAAGAATAAGTCGTCCAAGAGTGTTCTTGTTGTGGGTGCCACCGGAGGTGTAGGTGCGGATTCTTTCTTGGACGAATTCGAGTCTTTTTGTTTACATACCATCGTAGGTCCTTCATGTAGTGATGACGACAGCAGAAATATGTGGGAAGATGTGAATTGCATGATTCTCATTGCAAAAATTTTGCGTATTTTTGTTGCTGGTGTGTGTGTGTGTGTTGGGGTGGGAGAGAAATTGACACCAGGGCAGCTAGTAGTGGCATCATTGATGGAAAGAGGCCATTCAGTGCGAGCTATTATTCGGAACCCAGAGAAAGGAAAGGCGCTTTTTGGCGACCAAGATCCTCAACAGTTTCAGGTCTCCCCCTTGGACCAACAGCTGTTTACATAAGTTTTCTGAATTCCTACTTTTCATTGTTTTTGAGGAGATGTTTGGCGACCGAGAGATCAACCCAAACAGCAAGAAGAAGGTCTTGACCAAGGCTTCCTTCCAAGTTGGTGGGTAGAAACTCATTTGTCGGGTGGACTGACAGTTTGGCTCTTTGTGGTTTCTCAACCATGGCTCAGACCTTGTGGTGCTGCCATTTGTCTGACCTTTACTGTCCCCAGGCTCACATTGCAGACACACGACAACAGGAAGTATTGGCACCATCATTCTTTGAGGTAACACATCTCTTTCTCTCCTAGCCCATGTAAATGCATGTGGCACAAAGTGGCAAACAGTTTTGAAGGCACTCCTTCACCAACTGCTGCTCAAACCAAACCATGTATCATATGCCTTTCTGCAAGGCTTCTGTGCTGTAGATATTGGAATTTTACCACAAAGAAGCTTTGGGTGATCTTTGAGATTTGCTATAGACCCCTGCATTTTTCAATCAGGAAAAAGACTTGAGATTTGAATGCAATTTCTAAGTTGTCATTGGTTTGACATATTATTATCCGAACTGTCAGAAATCATGTTAGGGTACCTCAACTTTAGGGTTTGGCATGCCCTTAGATGTGACAATAGGAGGGTTCATGGATAGTTGCAGGGTGTGACCCATGTGATTTGCTGCACTGGCACCACAGCATTTCCGTCAAAACGATGGGATGGGGATAATGGACCGGATAAGACAGGTATCAACTTTTCTCTTTCAACTCCTCCTTGGGTATCTCTCCTTGATCCTTCCAGTGAATTGCTAAGCAAAAGTTGCAGATGAACATGTGCTGAAATTGGTAGTGCTCAGAAGTTTCTACATGATTGATTCCAGTCCTCTAAGTAATCTGCAGAGAGGCATATCATGAGATTCAACATTTCTCTTGAGGGGATCTAGATGTAAAGCAAGAGAATTCAGATGGACGCTTGGAATTTACTTATGTTTCCAACCTCTTTCAGGACTGTTCTCACTTTCTGCAAATTGGTCATTAGACAGTTCCAATAGAGGGCTTGGTCTTGATAATCTGTGAGACTGGAACCCTAGCATTGTAAGATTTGACTACGTACTTGCATACAGTCACAAAGAAGTCATCTCTTTTTTTTTTCCCTGTGAGGTGATCAGTTTACTTTGCTGAGTTTTACAAAAGGAACCTTTTGTGGTCTTTTTTTCCTTGCAAATGATTTCAAGAATCACCTCTTGTTTGCTTCTAGACTGGGAGGGAGTACGTAATTTGGTGTCAACTTTGCCATCAACAATCCAACATTTTGTACTTGTTTCATCAATTGGAGTAACGAGGACCAAAAAACTGCCATTTAAGTGAGCTCTCATTTATCATTTTGACTCATTGAATCTATTGTTAATGTCAATCTGTGGTGCATTGTTCTGTGTTTAATCAAGAACATGAAGTTATACCAGTCTGTCAATCATTGTTGAAAATAGAAGGTGCCATATGTGCATTGTCATATGCACAGGAGCCTACTACATGCCTTCAACTCTTGTAAACAAGTGGCTCAATGTGAAATGGCTTTGCCCTTTATGACAGGTTCAAACAAAATTATGAGAGATGATAGAACAGAGTAACATGGAACTTCCGTAATTTGAATGCAAAATGAATTTGATTCAAAAGCAGGCTAGAGAGCACAGCTAGGTCTCCAGCTGGTCCCAGTTGGCTCTGCCCAGATTGGTTCTCAGTTCAAGCCAAAATTGAGAGTTCCAAATTCAACAACCTCAAGCATGTTTTCACCGCTAGTTTCTTGTCAATTCTGAGACTCTCAGTTATTGAAAAAAAATCCTGCTTACCAATAATAATCTCATGTCAGCAGGGCAGTAATGTCTACTTTTTCAACTTCATACAGTGACTATTATGACTGACAGTATTGAATGAATTCAACTTTTTGTATGACCTGCTCTTGATGATTTGCCTAATTTGGTGAAAATTTAAGATGGCAGCCTATAAATTTGCACTGATTCTGAAAACCCAAGTGTGAGGCAAAACTGCTTATGCTATGGAGGTTTGACATTCATCATCATTATTCTGGTTTGGATGCATCAAATGGTCATTTTGCAATTTTTGATTGTCTGATTTTGGGACATGGGAATGAGGTGCTTTTGAACAGTATTCTGAACTTGTTCGGGGTGCTCACGTACAAAAAAATGGGAGAAGATTTTCTCAGCAATTCAGGAATCCCTTACACAATTATCAGGTATGAAAGTGCTACTCTTGTGAGATCCAGGGTTATCTAGAGGTGAAAGGTTTCCCAGAGGATTTGAACTTTGCATGTGCTATCAACTTAGATTTGCCCTTGGTGTGACTTTTGTTCTCTTGTGGCACTCACCTTATGTTTGATTTGTAGTAAGAAAGAAGGCCAAAGAATTTGGCAGAAGTGTAGACCACCTTATAGAACTAAAATTACCCTGTCATAAGTCAATAACTCTTTTTGCACTTCCAAGGTAACAGGTCTGAGTTTCCTTGGTGTCTCTAATCTGTCCATCTTGAATTAATGACCAAATGATCTATTGTTGCAAAACTAACAACCTAGAAGTTACTTTTACATTCTGTTATGGGTATGGTGATAGATTCTGCCTACCATGGGAGTTGGGCCTTTGCTTGTATCTTTGATGATCTGTCATATAGGTTATTGTGGTGGAATGACTCCCATGTAGACCAGGGCGCCTGACAGATGGGCCATATACATCATACGATCTTAATACACTTCTCCAAGCAACTTCTGGAACTCGTCGTGATGTCATAATTGACCAAGGTAAAGTTTTTATGCTTCATGCATTTTTACTGATACACTTCAGGATGCGAGTGGTGTGAAGTTGCTACACATTGCTTCAAGATCAGGTTACAGGGTCAATGTTTGTCATTATATTGGGATGGAAAACCCTGCACATTTCTCAAGCAGTTTTCAGATTTTTGGCTGCTGTTGATGGTTTTGGGTGGAGTTCAGTGACCAGTAATTTAAACATGGTCCATCCCATGATTGTTGTGTTTGTAATAATGAGTTTTACTATGTAACAGGGGACACACTGATAGGGGAAGCTAGCCGAATAGTTGTGGCTGAGGCTTGTGTTCAAGCTCTAGATCTGCCTTGCACTATTGGCCAAACTTATGAAATCAATTCCATTGAGGTGAGATCTCAATTTGTGTACCTTTCCTGAGGTTTGATATTGTCATCATATGGGACAATGAACATTTTGTGGAAAATGGTTAGATGCTCAGGGTAAGTCTCTGGAACCTCTGAGAAGAAACTCGTTATATTTTCATGGTTGAGAGTAGATATTCTTAGGTTTTCTTTCGCATCTAGGACATACAAAGCTTGCTGGGATAAATTTAACATCCTCATGTGTGTTTCTTTTTCAACAGGGGGTTGGTCCAGGTAAAGACAAGGTGAAATGGGAGACTTTATTCAAAGGAGCGCACAAGTCTTCATCTTCAAAGTGAGAAACAAACATCTTGTGTTTCCTTCTGCCAGAATGGTGACTGGTACCAAGAAAGCTGCAACTGTACATTGTTATTCATATGGTTATTGCCATCAGTTCAGTGCAGAACAATGATCCAATTTGTGACAATTTGTCCAATGTGATCAGTGAGCATTTTCTTCCCCTCCTGAGGGTTTGTCATTGAGTTTCATGGATTCTGTTGTTAATTACCTCACTACTTCAATAAGCTGTAAGTCCAAAATGTCTTGAACCCATGACAACTGACCTATTCCAGCTGTAAGCATTCATGTAGGCCTCACAACCTGTCGACATTCCCCAAAGGTAATCTGAGATAGCAACCCACACAAAGATTTAGAGCAAAGATATTGCAATCAGTAATGTGAAATCACACTTAAGATGCCTATTTTCTTCTGAACTTTTGCACTTGATCTGATGTTCATGACTTTTTCTCCAATGGTTGTTGAAGATCCAGTTCCGAGTTCCAAAGCCTGCACACTATTGTAAGAGGCTTATTTGATTGTTCTGCACTGTTGAATATCCCATTCACTGCAAGGCAGTGATTGAGCCCTATGCAACCCTGTGGTTCCAAAGTTTGTAGTTGGATTAGGTATGAAACAGATCACTAATGGGGGGATGTGTTCAAGGTGCAAGAGGCCCCAACCACTACAATTTCTATAGACCTCTCTATGCCTTCAGCTTAGATGGTCACATTTACATGGACAAGCTAAAATGAAATGAGGTCACACTAATAAGATTTTTGCAACTTGAATGAGGTTGCCATACGTTTGACTGATTCATTAGCTATGTCAGTGCTGACCAACATCTTAGTCAGCAATAGACCCAAAAAGGTCAAAATTTTCTCAATGGTTTCATTCTGAGGGTATGGAGATGGAGCCCCATATGTTTTGGTTTTGTACTCTGTATCTTTTTCTGTGGGCGTGCGGAACATCTGTGGTCTCTGTTAAGAAATGTAGTGCACTAATCTAAGGCCTCACAAACAATAGTCCTATGATAATTATTTCATGTGCAGAAAGCTTTTTAGTTGCACAAGAGGCAGTTCCCTGACCTAGGGAACCTCATATTGCCCTGCGCTGTCAATCCCACAAGTTAATAGGATATCCAGTGCTGTTTATTAACCAAATGGTCCCACAACCAATGAGGTGCAGTGCATGGCATGTTCATGTCTGACCAGACCAAGAATTGCCAGAACTGCCAACCTTTCTTGCAATAAAGGCTACCTTGCAGCTTGGAATCTTGCAATATGAACTGAAAATGTTTGAAAACCTGTAAATTTCATTGCATGCTTGCAATGTATAATCATATGATATGTCCATGGACTTACATATAAACTCAAAGGACTCCATCATGTCTGTTACATACTTTTTTTTGTTTTCAGTCATCTTCCTTTTTGTAAATTGTACACCTATTTTGCAGGCAGTTTGTCACAAATTTGCAGTTTATTATGCCTGATTTAATTGGACTTGTCACATAGTTGTAGGCCATTCAAGAAAGATTCATATTTTATTCGATCAACTGTGAACACTTTCACCTCTATGATGGAAGCTTTAGGATGGAGAGTGATTTTCCCTGTCCAATTGATTTGCAGGGGGGAAAGCCAGTAATGAGGCAACAAGCTTAATGCCCTTGGAGGACATTGAGAAGGTGATGTCAGCAGCTGTAAAGGAAACTGTCAACAAAAGTAAGATCAGTGTTCTGCCTGGATTTTCTTTTAATCAAGATGTTGCACAGGAGGGGTGACGTCCCTCACCACCTGTATTCATGACCTGTGAGGACATTGAGCAAAGCCTGTTGGCTGAAGTTTCAGGCAGTGATCTACTGTTGGGTTTGCAAGTGTCTCCTTCAATAGGGAGCTCAGCTGTAGATGTGACAAGTGTGTCTCACCACCTGTTATCACTCCGGCGGAAGCAGACTTGTAGATCAAAGACTTCATCTAATGAAGGTTCAGAAACCCAAGGTAGAAGGAAAAGAAACAGCAAGTGAATGGGCATGGAACATTCAACAGTGGCCTGTTGTCTGGAAGAGAGGTCCTCTGGTGCAAACCAGACAGTGGAGGGGATGACACCTTTCTCTTCACAACCTGGAGGCAAGTATCATCTCAAAGCAGGTGCAGATGAGCAAGAACATCAACCTTGGTATGGTGTTCCAGCACCTGCAGTGAATTCCATGCTGCCAGACAGTAAGGAGGTGGAAGCAGATACTAAAGGACAACTTGAGGATGGATCTTTGTCACAAACCCAACTTGAAGAGTTAATATTGTCCAAACAAGAGTGCTCTTGCATTTCTGCATCAGGTCAGGGATTGTGGGGTGATGGCAATGCACACAATGAACAGATGTCAATGGATTCCATGAGTGGAATCATTTCTAGTCCAAATGGATCAGTCCTGAATGAAGTAAATGGTGAGAATAATAGAGTTGACAAGTGGGATCTGAAGAGGGTGGCAGATGGGGTAGGCAATGAAGAAGAGTTACTTGCTTCCAATTCAGGTGGGAAGAGCAGATCGCTGCCCATGGGTGACAAGCTCTCTTTCCTTACCAGAAGTGAAGCAGCCATGAATGGTATTAGTTTTCTTGATACCACCAAGAGGCAGAATTTGAGCAAGCCTCCTGGCAAGGTGATGGATGGCCCTTTGAATGGCATAATGAGGCTTGTAGATCATGGAAATGGTCCTCAGTTCAAGACTTTGGCCAGAGTGACAGGATTTGAGAATTTTCAACCAGAGGGGTGTCCTCAGCTGCAATATGGGGAGATGTACAGACCACCACCTCCATCCCTGCTGATTCAGCAACACACACACCCTCCAGCTGTTCAAAAGTGTCAGCAGGCAAGTCATGGACTGTCAAATTCACTGTTCCCTAATCTATCTTTCAGACCTCAGCCACCATCTCTGTTACACAGCAATGGTTCCTCCAATGATTCTGCCATAGCCAGAATATTTGCTACCCTGCCGTAAGATAATATCTATGATGTACTAAGCACTAATGCCTGCTTTCGTGTGTGTTATTTGAGCATGATGAGAGGGTTGTTTTAGCTTTTAGCTACCAGATTATATTGTTACATGTTCAAGCAATGCTGAAGCCAGGTTTATCCTGATGTGTAGCAAAATCTTCCACAATGTGTGGGTAACAGCATCTGATAGCTTGCTTTCAGGCACTGACAAACTTGTGCAGACTTGTGACGGGGGATGAAGTTGAGTAATTTTAATATAACCAACAATGTAAAGGGATCACCATCATTGCTTGTAGATGACAAAGCTGTCCAAAGAAACCAGGAAACAAGCACTGCAACAAAACGATGCAGCCAGTGAATGAATCACCTGGTGAGGAGTTGATGAGGACACAAAATATTCCTGCAGTGGAAAACTGGGAAACAAGCACTGCAACAAAAAGATGCAGCCAGTGAATATGACAATTGACATCATAGCAGACCAGGCCATCATATTCTCCTTGATGTCCCAGTTAAAAGCAGCCTCCTTCTGCAATCTCCCTGATAATCATGGTATGACCACAAATTGCTCAACACAAACATGAGGTAAGAACTTTGACAAGCTTGTTAGATTTGCCACCTGATGATCCTTGAGCTATCATACAGCTCCTCACTTGTCCATTTGGAAGATGGATGGTGTTTGTCATAGCTGTTAATAATCTGGACATACCCTAGTGCTATCCATGAATCCTACATGTGCATTTGAAACTACACAAAATCAAAAGCAACCTGCACATGCAACCTGGCAAGCATTTACTTGATAATCATCACAAGCAATGAGTTTTAGACATTACAAATGGAAGGGGGGTCCCTGCATGTTGCCACCCTAAGAGGTAATGTTGGACAACTGACACTAAACTGGTTGGATTCAAGACTATCACTTTATGTCTCTACAATGGAGGGCTCAAACTAGCAAAACTGATGACTACTTAGCCATAATATGTTATGACTAATTTTGTTAGTCTAGGTGCCAATAAGGCATATACTTCACAGCACGGAACACAGTTTGTTCTGGTCACCCAGACAACAAACATTTTGTCCAGAAAATATATTAAGGCCAGAACCCAGTTGAATATCACATCTATGAGAATGGTCAATCTCAAAAGTAAAATTGTCACAAGCACTGTGGGTGATGATGACTTGGAGTGAAGTAAGGCTTGCTTCACTCCACAGCAAATTTTAAAACACATATCTGCAAGGACTGAGAAGAGATAGATGGTGAGTCAGGAGTCAGTACATGCACAAAGAATGCACAGGAAGTCATTGCCAAATGGTACACTAATAATTGTACAGGATTGTAAGGATAGCCTATTGGGCCAAGATACAGACCAATGCACAAACACATCCACTTGTGTCTGTGCAAATGACCTATTGTTAAGTGTTATACAGAAAACTTGCTGCCGCCAGAAAAATATCTCAGCAACCTATTGCACAAAAAACACTTTCTGGTTAAAGGTGTCATCTCAATGAAGAAGCTCACAGAAAATCTCAAATCATGTCATTTTGGTAACATGAGCTAGTAACAACTGTGCCCTACATAAATACCAGTGGCTTGCAATTCACCTGCCGTTGCATGACATATGGTGTCAATCTCTCCAGAGGAATCAATTTGAATTCTTGGTAACTCCACATGTAAGAAATAAACTAATGGCTGTTTGCCATTGGATCAAACAATGAAGCACGCAATGTAATTTGGTGGACCAAGTCCATGTTAAGTTGTTGTCATGCTGAATCCTCACATGCACATTAGCATCATAACATAGCTCAGATTTCATAACCAGGGTTATGTACCTGCTGTATGTCACCATAACTCACCAGCTCAGCAATGTCTGCCATGCTGCCCAAGAAAAGAGGAAGCCGCTGATGTAACATGATAGGGTTTATCTCCAATATCCGCCGCTTCCCATCAGTCCCCTTACCACCACCTTGTTCCACCAAATAACTCAAAGGATTTGCTTCATACACCAATCGAAGGTGGGACCTTGGGTTCATAGCTAAGCCACCATAAAGAACTGTGCGATGGAGATCAGCTACCAGGGAGCATATGTAACGGGCTGAATATTTTTTCCTAGTTTGGCCTTTCCCTTGCCTGATGTTGTCAATATATCGCTGTAACCCTGATGGCCAGTCAAAATATCTTGCATCATTAAGTGAGTAAATCTGCCCTGCATACAGGAAATAGTCCATCGGTTTACACACCAGAAAATTGCCCTTTAGCGATTCAAAAAATTCTTGTTCTTTCAATCTCTACCTTAGAAATCATGCTGGCACCAATCCACATACTAATTTCTCCAGATTAAGGCTATAGAGCTCCAAAGAATGCACAAAGAGTGAAGACAAAAAGTAACCTCTTTCAGGAATGCGAATGTCATGGTGACTGTACACAAATTCTCCAATTGAGTAATCCAAAGTGAAGCCATACAATCCTGAACCTACTGAAAGGCACATCACAGTTGCTGATGAGTAAAGTGCATAGCCAGCTGCCACAATCCTCTCTCCTCGTTGCAGCACATTGATTGCTGCCTTCTCTGGCACAGGTAGATGGTCAGCTTCTGGTAACCTTCGATAGATTCCAAAGATGGTGCCCGTAGGAATCGAAGAATCAATGTTGCGAGAACCATCCAAAGGGTCAAAAACAACAACAAAGGGCCCTTCCCCAAGCCAAATGGCTTCATCCTCTTCTTCTGAAGCTATTGCTGCCACTTTCCCAGAGCTTCGAAGAGCTGCATTCATGATATTATTCTGCCTGCCAGCACTGTGTGTGCCATGTCAGTGACTTACAATTCCCCATGTAGTACATGTCTATGGGATTGCCAAGAAAAATTCATAATAACCAATTAAGGTAACTATTATGACAGTTCCCATCAAACCCAAAAAAGCATTACAAGAATGACATTCAAAGCCTTCTGAATGTCACATGCAAAGTATCAGGTCATCAGCTTCATCAAGAATGGCAGTGACTGGCTGCGGTTACTCCAGCTGACTTCATCAGCTGCCAATAGTGGCTGTAGATAAGCATACAATAATCTGGTAAAAATTTCAGGCTAACAATTATTCAAAATTCTGCATTCTGAGTCTATGTTGCATTCCCATAAGCAACAGGAAACTCAGTCCTGATGTTGCCTACAACTCGAGACATTGATTTTTCAAAAAAGTCACTAATACCCTCATTCAAGCTGGAACTAGCTTGTGAGAGCAAGCTTCAATTCAATTCAACTTCCCCCTCTACAAACAAGTATTGGGTCTAAGACATAGTGAAGCCTATATACTCCCCACAATATTGTGATATCATGGAGTTTCATCAAAGTTCCAGCAAGAGATATACATTATTTTCTCAATGGGTCTGAGAGCAAGTGCAGTTTTTCCAGTTTGAACACAGTACATAAGCAATTTTGAAGGTATCACCGTTCAATTTCACAGCTTGGTCTGCTATTGCTTGTCAAATTGAGATTCCTGTTCCAGATTTTTTTAGTATTCCTAGATTTGACCCTGAGGCAAGAAGGCATTTGCTGCTGTAAGTCAGTATAATGCACCAGTGCTTCAACCAAATTGCAAAAGAGGTATTAGTGAAGCATGTGCTGCAATGGTCACAAACAGGTCTTCAACATGACACTCCAGCTTCACATAACTAATTAGTTGTAGGTATCCCCAGCTTCAAAGTCCTTCATGTATTTAGTTCATTCTGGACTTTTGAATTAACTTTTGACCATTTGGAAGTTAGAAAATTAAAGAGAAAATTTAATTTGAGGATCATCAAATAATCCAACAATAACTATTAATAATGTTGTGCCTGAGGGGCGCTCAGAAAAAATAGATGTTAGCAATGTTTTTGCTTCAAATTCAGTAGAAACTTGATCCCAGCTACAAGGTTAAAAAAATTCCAGAATTAACAGCTCAATCCAAAATTAACTAAATTCCTATGAGTGATCAGGTGTAAGGTCATCATTCATAACGATAGAAACATCAGTGCAATGCTCGTGAATTGTAAGCACATTGCGGCGATTCTGGATGTCTGATGCTCATGGCTCATGCTTGGAACCAGACTACTCTGCATTGTTTCTTTAGCGTGTTTGCAAGCGGCAGACAGGAACGGATATGTTCTGAAAGCCAGAGTCTGTAATATATTTCAATCGAGAACGAGGGAATAAACAAAAGGATTAGGGAAAAGCAGAACACTAACCGCAATGATGTCCACCCGTTTTGGAGCATCTCGGTCAGCATAATAGTCAAAACTTGAATCTAATAAGGAAGCTTGAAGCTTAGCGGGAGAAGCCAGAATCGCCGCAATGTGCTTACAAGCCGCTTGGATGTGCGTCATGAGCACCACCAACTCCACGTCCACGTTCGTACCCTCGGTACCTAAAAATCCCGTCAAAGAGACGACATCCTCCCTCGAATTCCGGGTCGCGAATTTCGGCATCGCTCGAGGAGGTCGCACAAATGAAGGCGGCAAGAAAGCAGGGGGCAACGAAGGCGGCGGCGGATTGCTGTCGCTGCTGCGTATGCTCGCCATGGCCGGCGACGTCTTCCGACCTTTTCTGACAGAAGGCGGAACGAACCAACTGCTGGGCAAAGGCAGCTTGTAGTACAAACCGCTGGGAGGCGAAGATGTTATTATAGACGATGGCACAGGCGGACGTGTCGGTGGTCTTCGCACTGCTGCAATAACCTTGGTAAGCATACTTGGTGATACTGGCGGTTTCGTCTTCGACCCCAGATTCCAACCTTTGCCACCGCCAATGGCAGCGAACGAAGGCAGCCATGTACCGGGAGCAGGAGGACTATCACTAACACGATTACCATCACTGGACGTCGACGGAGGCGAAGATTTGACAGCCGCTCGCCATCGGATAGACAACAATGGAATTATACACAAAACGAACAACAACAAGTAGCTTCTGGACGCCGAGGAAGAGGAGCCACGCGACCCGTCGGCTGCATCCTCCTCGTCCAAATCAGCACGATCCCTCATCGGACGGCTTCCGTTCCGCCACGATTAATGTAATCGCAGTCGCACTACTAGTAGTAGTTGTACAAGTTCATTCCCCACTAAGTTAACTTAATTCCTCTCTTTGCTGCATGGCGCGGCTCTTGTGCGTTGAAGCTGGTTCTTGCAATCCTTGTTCTTATGTCCCCTCGCATTAATTCTGACAGCACGAGTAGCCTTGTCTCAGGGAAGCTCCCCCTACTTCCCACTGGCCCTCTCTCTCTCTCTCTCTCTCTCTCTTTGTCCCCAGACCTGAAGCGACACGTTTAGGCACGTCGTCCTAGCGTACGTACCTCACCCATAGCGCATCCGTTTTTTGTGGTAGGTGGGTACTGAGGTCCGTTTTGTTTCTGGGTTTTTTGAACTGCTGCAGACTTGCAGTGTGTGTAGCCTAAGTCTATTGTTTAGGTAGTATATACGTAAGGCGTCGTCGACAACAGCTCTTGGGGATTCAAGAGTTGCAGACATCTGGCAAAACGCGCATAACAGCAAAGAAGTCCCGACAAGCAATCCCTGGTTAGACGGACATGGATGATGGATCAGAGGACATTAAAAACCATCTCATCTCGCCGGTAACACCGAATCGCCTTGCCTCCTCTTCCGTGCCTTCCCCCTCCCCCCCCCCCCCCCCCCCCTTTTTTAAAATCTCACCTCAACTAAAAAAAAAAAAACAAATATTTTAATTATAAATATATTCCACATTAATATACCTCCCCCAGACAAACTACTCGACGTTTAGTAATA